>CEOH01035738.1_pt1 | contig 11540 bp, 24 predicted proteins | sample 530311 | NCBI WGS metagenome assembly CEOH01 (sample SAMEA2619923, study PRJEB7988) | marine metagenome | biome: marine biome (ENVO:00000447); feature: deep chlorophyll maximum layer (ENVO:xxxxxxxx); material: "saline water (ENVO:00002010), including plankton (ENVO:xxxxxxxx)" | depth 60 m
CAATTCTTCAAATTCTAAAGCAAGATCATTTTCGTGCATTTGCCCAGGCCCATCGCCAATTTTACCTTCGGCTTCAAACTCGCTAAGTAATACATCTTGTAGGGCGCTAACAAGCTTATCATTTATTTGATACACAGGACCAGCAGCCCATTTCGATTCAGGGTGTACATCGTCTGGCCAATCAGCAGCCTCTCTAAGTTCTTCTTTAATTATTTGTTTAAGCCTTTCGATTTTAATACGCATTTTCTGCCTCCTTCATATATTGTTCTTGTACATAAACATTTTTTCCTAATTTAACATATTTGTTATTTCGTCTTCTTTTTCTTTTTTTGAGGATTTGACAGAGGTGTTCATTTTTCATTTTTAAAGATATAATTTTATCTGTTAGACGTTTGTTTGACCAAAGTAAAGATCCTGTCCATAACATTAACACCCCATAAAAGAAAGCTGCTTCAAGTATGTTTAATTCAAAAGTCATTATAAATCTCTTCCTTTATTATAATTAGAACTTTATTATCCCAGTTCCTTAATTATTTTTTCAACATCCCCATCATCATACACAATATATACATCTTCATCCAATCCAAGTACTTTTTCTTGCATGTCGCTGGCTTCTTGTCTGGCCCTAGAAAGTCTTTCTTCATATTCTTCTTGAGATTTATACTCTCCTTTATTTAGGCGCTTTAAATGTCGTCTTTCTAGCTCCTCTGTAGATGGAGGCGCCGAAAAAACAAGTATTAATTCTTTTCCGTATTTTGCTGCAACATTCCTTAAGTCATTCTCATCCTTACTTCCATCAATACTTGTTTCGTCTGTAACTAATATTGCTTTTTGAGCATTTAAAAAATCTTCTAATTTTGTTCCATAATAATTACCACCGTATTGATTAGTATTAATTAATTGTCCACTTTTGTCTTTTTCTAACCAGTCCTCTTCTGTTGTAAAATCATATTCAACATCTTCTTCGCCCCTCGGCGGGCGAGTAACTAATGAAACTAATTCCTTCCATCCGTGTTTTTTAAATATATTTTTTTGTCTAGACTTTCCAGATCCAGATGGTCCAAATATGGCAACAACCTTACCAGATTTAGATTCTTTCAGATATTGGCGCCAGTTTTCAAATAAGAGTTTCAATCTTTTTTAAATCTCCTAAATGTGTAAGTATTCCATTGATCTAGTTGATTAGTCGTGTTAGATAAATTCCATCGTTCTGGTATATTACAAACTGGTATTAGTGCATGCAAAAGAAATACAAGGCCTCTAAAAATTAAAGTTAATCCAATTTTACCAGCAAATAGTAGATGACTTAAGTAAGTCTCGTTATTTTCTTTTAGATGCATCATTATAACAATTCCTTTGTAATAGAAAGTGATTCTTCACTACTCGCAATTTCATCTGAAGTTAATTGTACATCCACACCAAGCTGTTTGAGTTTTTCATATTTTTCAGAGTTTTGCCAGTGAGCTTTAATTTCTTCCATGGTTTCAGAATCGTATTCATCAACTAGTTGAACCAAGACAACGCCATTATTATCGATATTCATATTTTTTATTGGCATCTCAACGTAGTCTTCAATCATATTAATAATTTCCGGATCTAACTCCGGAGTATCTACTTCTACTTTAACTAACTCCTTTCTTTCAGGGTCTAATCTATATCCTGTAATCTCAGGATCAACCTCTCCAACTTGATCAAAATCAAATCCTGGCAATATTGCTATTTTCTGAGGGGGAAAATACCCTCTATCTAAAAAGAAAGCAGCTTGGCCCACAACCTCTGTAAACAAGGCGCCTGCAGCTGAAGGAGGAACAGTCTTCATGTGAGCATTATAAGAGGCAATTTCTCCTTCAAAAGTAAAATCGGTATCTCTCTGACAGTGTGTCATATAATCGTGTACTGCTCGTAGCTTTAAATTTAGTTCTGGGCTAAATATTTGATGTTCTGTGCCACCTTTCCATATCTTTAGTATACCATTATTAAGGGCATCAGCACACATTTCTTTTGGCCCCTCATATGGATCTTCATCAACAAACTGTATATCCACTCTAGAAGATATTCTTTTGAACATTTTATCTACAAATGGCTCTATTGCTTCGAATGCGCCAACAGCCTCTTGATCAAATATGGGAGCTTCATCATAAGCTTTCGCTACTAATTCTCTATATTTATCCCATCCATCAGGTCCAGGCTTGAGCATTAACTTTTCTGTTAGTAGGAATTTTCGCCAATTTTCAAATAATAGTTTCATTATTGAGCCCTTCTGACAAATATTTTTTCAGCTGCAATATTACCAATCGCTAACACCTCTTCCTCATCTCTAAAAGTTTTTAAAACATTGACTTTGTTTTTATCTAGCGTTTTGGCAACATCAATAAATTTATCTCCAGAGGTTTGAAAAATAATTTCAAATCTATCGCCATGCGTTGCCGTTGTTTGATCAGCAAACCTTTCAGCTTGTTTCCAACTCTTTGTAAATGATTTTCCCCCTTCTTGTGCGGCTATCGTGATTCCTGATCCTGGAAGTTTAATTTCAACCCATTTACCCGGCTGGCTCCAGACTTCTTGAAATTGTTTTCTGAAAAAATAATCTGCAGAATTAGCAGGATTTGGTCCTTTGCCCGCGCGGTACGCAATATAATCAAGCGGTTTACGATTTTTAATTCCGGGAATATTTAATTGGTCTACTAGCTGCATGAAATTATTTGCTCTAGCTCCTCGAAAAGCTTTTCCAGAATATCCGACTGCCTTTCCCTCTTTTGCCATTTTTAAAAGTCTATTCATATCTCCCCTTTTAAGAACACCAAAGCCTTGAGTAGTTTCCATATATATTTTGAGTTTTTCTATGGACACTTTACCCGCGTCGTCAATTTTGTTGGCCATTTTTGCGCCATCTGAGACTCCATCAAACATCTTTTTACCTTTATCGGTAACTGTTTTTGTGGTTCTCATTAATTTGGCAGCCTTTGCTGGCGCAGCGGCTTTTCCAAGTACAGGAATAATTGCAAGAAGTGCTAAAAGCCATTCTCCTCCAGCCTTCATTGTTCTCTGATCGTTTAAATTTTTCGTTGCTGCAGCAAATTCTGGCCACGATAAAATACCTGTCGGTTCTACAATAGAAACAATTTGTCTTATTGTATCTGCCTGTTCAACGGTCATTTTACTAGAAAGGCTTACTAAGGCATCAAGAGTACGCTCTTCAGAAGGTCCGCCCATTCCTGTTATTTCGTTTAAAGATTCTTTTCTAAAATTTCGCCAATTTTCAAATAGTAGTTTCATTATTATTAATTAGTTGTGAGTGCGTGAAACCAACTCTAATGTGAAGTCTAGACACCAAAATTCTTCACCATCTAGCCAAAGCACTTTTACATCTGCTATTTTTTCTGGTGGTTCGAATTCTGGGGCATTTTTTATTTCTGTAACGAGGCCAAGTTTTCTGGTGCAATCAAATTGTACTAAATCTCCAATCTGAAATTTATCAGAGGGCATATTAAAACCACTCTACATCTTTAAAAATATCTTTTAGTTGGTTAAAGAAATCAGAAATAACTTTTTTGTCTTCTTCTGATATTGCTCCGTTATCTGCAATTATTACTTTATCGTTTCCATTGCCGTCAACATATTTTACAATGCCTACTGGTTTTAAATTTTGAGATTTAGAGTCTGAACTGGGAGATATTACAAAGTCCCAGCCCATATTATCGGCTGGATTAATTGCATCCGTCCACTCACCATAATCAAATGGCAGTTCTAGTTGTGTACCACCTTTAAAGGCCTTCGTAGAGCCTTTAGGACTATCTATATTACGATTTTGATTTGCTTCTGGATTTTGATTTAGATATCCAATTAGATTTTCATATGAATCTAGAGATTTTTCTTCTTCGGTGAGATATTGACGCCAACTTTCAAATAATGTCTTCACATTATAAGTAGTAGCTTATTGTGCTTCTGGCGGCTCTAAGATATGGCCGCATTCTTTGCATTGAAAACATTGTACAGGAAACTTAAGTTCTTGACCTGTTGGCGAAATTAGAGCAGAAAGTTTTTTTACCATTATTACTGGTGTAAAATATAAACTTTCGCACTTTTCACATCCAACGTCTTCTGCTTGTTTTAAATCAACGTTAATTTGATGTTGTCCTTGTTGCATATTTATTCCCTTTTATTTTATCATTAAAAACATTTTTACTGTTTCTATTATTTTATCTATTTTAGACTGTTGGGGTTGTTCCGCCTGGACGAAAAAGTTTTTCATGCACAACCTTAAATCTAGAATTAACATCTTCTATTAATTGTGTATAATTTTGTTTAAGTACTACAACTTCTTCAGCTAACGCATTGTTTGCTGCAGCAAGTCTTCCAACAGTTTTACGTACATCTTCAATCGATTCTTGAACTTTAGCGTTTGAATTTTTATCTACCATGGTACACCTCCTTATGTGTCATCTAGGCCTTCTAACAATACTAGCATGTTTTAAAACAATATTTAATATTTTTTTAATAGGAATCGGATTCTATTAAGTCTAATAATTCTTTCTCTAAGGTATCAATTTTATTCTCTAATTCTCGGGCCTCTTCAACTCTTTCATAGTGGCCATATGAAATTAATGTTCTAACTTCTTTCAAGCTTTCTGAGGCTCTTTTGATCCTTTTCTTGAGACTTTCTTCTTTGAAACTTATAACGTTCATGCTATAATTATAATAAGTATATAACTGTTTTTTAAGTTGGCACACCCTTTGCAATAAAAATAGTTATATAAGGAGTAATATTATGGAAATATGTTTAATATTTATGTTATCTAACGGTTTTGCACTAGGTACCGCTGAATGTCAACAACAACTATTTGTTGGAGATGGGTTGGTTACGCCACACGAAGTGGTATATAATTCACACCCTGAAGAATGTTGGGATGGGTACTTATTTTATATACCGTATAATAGAGTACACGTAGCTCACCACACGCGCTACGTAAAATATCATGTTGTCCGCAAAAGACATGTCAATAGAATCAGATATCACGGTAAAGTACATCATCACAAACGCTATAAACGCTATAAGCGTTATAAAAGGCCACGGGTAAAATACCGTCGACATAAACGACTAATAAGAATGAAACCCAGGTATGCACCTCGAAAAAGGGTTTATAATAGAACCGTAATTAATAGACATTATTATGGGAATAATTCTTCGAAAAATAAGAATCACAGGAGAGGAAAGGGAAAGGTTAAAAAGGGCAAGAATAAGAAGTTTTAACTAACGCCCCTATTCAGGGCATTTTACTTGCGACCCAAGTGTACTTGGATCAACGGGAGCCTTCAGTCTCACAGGGCTGCATGATCCTTGACCACAATACACCTTTAAGCGTGGATTAATAAGTTTAAACACCCCTTTTTCGTCTTGATAGCATGGATATTCTCCTTCTTTCAGGAGTGTTTCTAACAGTTCTTGCTGTTCCAATATATGATCAGTTAAAGATTCTTTGATTAGTTGTTTAAGATTGGATTTGGTTAGTTTCATGTTGTTTATCCTTCCCACACACTTTCACATGCACTAGGATCTCCTGAGAATTTCTGTAGTCCCAGCGTACGGACCGTATCTTCTTTGCCCCATTTTTCTAGATAGGCCCGGGCCTGTCTAGCATTATCTTCCGGAGTGTTTCTTCCACCAGCTGCAGCATAAAATTTACGTGCATTGGCAATTGACCACCCTAGTTTACACAGCGGCACCTTCTGCGCATTAACATAAGCTAGCACGTTATCAGGATAGGGCTCTTCCATAAGAACGCTTCTTAGTTCTTCTTGGATAATTTGTCTAAGTTTTGATTTGGTTAATTTCATTTTTAGTTTTTTCCTTGTTGTTGGCTATAATAGAGGCCGTAAACCTATAGCTGATAGCTGCTCCTCATCCATCCCCGGGCGCATGGCACAACTGCGCACATCGCTAGCGGTTTTGGTGGCGTCTTGGCCAACACATTGAGAATTCCACAATCGCGAACATTTACTCATACTATAAGCAGGTTCGCCCTGGGCCAATTCTTTACTTACCCTTACACACCAAGCGCTAGCTTCTTCTTCCATAAGAACGCTTCTTAGTTCTTCTTTAATAATTTGTTTAAGTCTGGATTTTGTTAATTTCATAGAGGAATCTCCTTACTAATATTAAATAGTATAAAAATACACTAAATGCATATATTTCCTTGACATTATTCCGAGAGTCTGTTAATCTGTATATAAGAATAAAGGAGTTCATTCACTATGAATACAAATACAATCAAAAAGTGTCTCTTGGTTTTTCTCGCATTGGGGTTGATTTCTTGCGCGAAGAAAGAAGAGACAAAAAAATACCCAGAAGTTAAATGGGTAAAATTTGAAAATTATGTTAATAATAGTTATAAACAGCCAGTTTTTGTTAATGTAACTGCCGACTGGTGTGCAAACTGTCAATACATCGAAAAGACTGTGTTAGAAACTGCAGAATTTAAAAAATATGTTGAAGAGAAGAACGTGTTAGCAGTAGAAGCAGATGTAACGCAAGAAGAAAATTTTAATAAAGTAGAAAATTGGTTTAATGAAGTTACCAAAGAGAACTTTACTGGTGCTCAAACATATGTTGTTTTTGATAGAGGGAAGACAACAGTATTACAATCACAAAATGATGTGTTGGCTTTTTTGTGGATGTCTAAATAATTTTATTGGGGATCATATTTTTTAACAAATTCTTCCCATGCTTTATATTTGTCAGAGCCCCCGTATTTCTGCGGCCCTAATCTTTCTATACGCCTTCTGAGTATTTTGGCCCGCTTCTTACGTCTTTCCGGTGGCAATGACGCCAAACGCTTGTACTCTCTTTGAGAAGCGATATTGCCTCCAAGATTAGGTACCTTGATTCCCCCAATTGGGTTCCCTGAATCAGGCGCCTGGCTTTTCTTTGGATTTTGCCCTGGAATACGTTTTTTCTTAAGGTTTTTTATAGCCTGCAACGCTTTTGATGCAGTTTGTTTATCTGCTTCACCACTAGCGTTTTTTGATTGTGTGCGCAACGATGCAAGAATTTCTTGTCTCTTTTTAGGATCTCTTTCTGCATAATATCGATCAACCAGTCTTTGAATTTCCTTCGGGTTGACAGTTGCAGGTCCTTTTACTGTCGGCTTTGTTTTTGGATCAGCTTTTTTGGGCCCCGTTGGCGTACTGGATTTTGCTGGTGCCGCAGGCTTTTTAGCTGCGACTCCCTTCGGCGGAGGACCACCTCTATATTTACACCTAAACCATGTACGGTACGTTGCTCTTTCTGGGTGCTTTGCTGGCAGCTTTTTCCAGCCTCTGCGCAACGGAGGCCTAGGCCCACACTTACCAGACGTACGTCGACGACTTTTGCTTTTCTTGCTTTTTCTTTTAGTGCTAGTTGGTTTACCTTTCGTTTGCAGTTTTTTTAATGCAGCCATCCTTTCTTTATCGGTTTTGGTTTCTTTTTGTTTACCTCTATGATCTGCCCATGCTTTTCTAGAAGGTACCTGTCTTGGGGCTGTACCATCGGCAGGCGTGATCACGCAAAACCACTGCCCTGCTCTGGCGCCTTTCAGTGCTTTGGTACCGGGTGGGCATGCATTTGCTGCTGTTACCTTTGATGCTTTTTCTTGTTCAAACAATATATTAGAGATTTCTTCTTGTATGATTTGTTTTAAGTAGAATTTGGTTAGTTGCACAGGACGGCCTCCAATATATATAAATAGTACCTCGGCCCTTAAATCGAAAATTTTTTATTCCACTGTAATGCAGAATACGTCCACCCCTCGGCCTAAACACCAGAACCGGCTCCCATTTGCCCATTGTACGTACAAATCGCGCTCATGTTCTTGGTCTCTTTCATTGTACCAATACCTAGTTTCCAACACAATACCACTGAGGGGCGCATCCCCATCGAGGATAACCAGATCGCCAATAATAGCAGTGGTACCGTTACGCATATAGTAACTATTAACGCGAGATTCGAAAATATTTTTTTCTTAAGAGTTTAGAATAATTATTGTCAGCATCCAATTGAAGGGCAGATCTGCATGTATTAATGCATGCGTTGGAATTGTTCTAATAACACATCTTTAATAATGCGGCGTAGATTTTCTTCGAATGTACCGCTAAAGGTGGCACCGACGCCCTTACCTTTAACTATATCTCCGGCGGTACCCACGCCTGCCGCGCCTAATTTAACATTTCCTAACTTACTATGCATACCGGTAATCTTTGCTTTTGCAATATCTCCACCGGAGCGCTTCTTAGCTACTTTTGGCGTACGCATAATGATATTTTTGTTTTTTTCGTACCATTCTTTGTATTTAAAAAAATTGTCGCGCTGCTTTTTATGATTGCCCATCATAGACTCCGCCTTACAAAGGTGAGCTACGCCCGCTGCTTTGGCATATTTACAAAAATGTTTTACACTTTGGGTAGCTGCAAAACCATCACTAGCGGTTGCTAGGGCAATTGATTTAAATTCTTTATTTTCTGTATCTGCAGCTGGCGCCACAGCTTCATGTATTTCTTCTTGTATGAGTTGTTTGAGTGTTGATTTAGTAAGCTTCATAATTATAGCTACCCTTCTATTTGCAGCAGCCGCACTGGCAACAGCAATGCATTGGGTTAAGCCAATTTACTAAGCGATGTAATGTTTTCATGATAGTGTTCTCCTCTGTGTATAATAACTAGTTCGATGCGCTAGATTTGGTTAGTTTCATTAGCTAATATACCCTTTTATTTAAGACACTTTATCTACTACACCCATCGCCAACCCACTCCCATTGATTTTTTAAAGAATCGCTGGGCTCACCCTTCAGTCTCACAACTCTGCATGGTTTTTGTTCACAATATACCTTTGAATATTGGTTATCCATATTAATAAGTTCAAATACCCCTTCTTCGTCTCTATAACATGGATTTACAGCACCTTCCAGGAGTTGCTGTTCCAGCATTATATTTTGTAATTCTTCTTGTATGATTTGTTTAAGTTTGGATTTGGTTAGTTTCATGGTAAACCCTCGCATAATAAGTAGTTTACAAAAAACTTAAAATCTCAAAAATTGGGCTGCGATTTATACACGTACTTAGTCGCGCTATAAGTGCCCGTAATCACTACTAGAACATACATTCCGGTATAGGAGGGGGGAGGGGGGGTACCCCTTTTAAAGGTTTTGCAAAGCTACAACAAAGCAGATAATTATTGTTACTATTGCTAGGGGAAACACATCTCTTGCTAACTCTTTCATTATATATATATTAGCATAGCCTACTGGATATGTCAAGTACTATTTTATTTTTTAATACTCTCGCGAATACTTTTGGAAGTGACTGTAACCACTGGGGAAACTGTATCCATCCCTACAATGGTGGACTCTGTGGTTGTGGCTAGTTTCTTTATTAGCTTTTTTATTTCTTTAATCTCGCGCATGTTTCTATCTCCACTAAGCGTAAGTTAAACTAAGTCATTGATATTGTTGGTTAATTAATTTGGGGTGTATATACGTTGTGAGGGTTCATGATTGCATCAATTGAGATGAGAGATATAGCAGTAACAATACTGTCCCAGTCTGGCTTACCATCTTCTGTGCATGTATAGCCGCATTCAAACGGCAAGACTAACAGCAACTCTTCATGCGTTAAATTTTCTTTACTTAATCGTGTACTAAACATCTCTCGCCTCTATAGTAACTATACCATACCTTAAGGTAAAGTCAAGTACTTTTTTATTTTTATTACCCTCGCATGTGTAATTGTTACACAGCATATTTGTAGATATTATTCACTTGACAACGCTATATATATGTGCTTTATACTACTAGCATTTATCGCTGCTTCTCTTACCACTTCACTGTCGTACCTCTTTTCATCCTTTTATTTCCTGTGGCTCCCTACCTTATAAGATATTTACTACACCACCTTTATTTGTAACAATACGTACTTGACCGCTGTTGCTCTGACGTTTGGCGTAGTTCTTCGCGTGGATGTATGCTGTGTTCTCACAACCAAATGGGCCACTCACGACGTACCAATTATTAAAGTTTAGTCTCTGTACAAAATACTTCATTTACTCCCCTTAGTAGTATTTTTATTATTATTGCTCTCGCTGTTATTTTGTAGGCTAACACTACCGCTAACACCAGCAGCGCATTTACGATGACCAGTGCTCCACCAATTCTTTTTTGTATGTGCACAAAGAGCATCCATCGCTGCATGCCATTCTAAATTTACGCTAGACATTGCTGTCCTCCAATCTTTCTATATTAATATTATCTCACAAGCTGTCGTGTTTGTCAAGAAGAAAATGCAACCTTTTTATCTGTGCGGTAGTAAGCAATCATTTTGTCACTGTTCCAGCCTGTCCGACCGTAGACTTGACCTTCAAAACTCACGGCATGTGGCTTTTGTGTGAAGTCATAGTAATCACAACAATCTATCATGACAACTTTAACGCCGTTTGGTAGGGTTTCTGCTTGCTTAACGCTGATTGCATTTTGAAGGGATTGTGCTTGCATCTTTTCTCCTTTGACTTTCTATACATATTATCTCATAGAAAGTGCTTATTGTCAAGCATTAATTGAGTAAAAAGAGAAAAATTATTTCGATTCGCGTTTTCCGCTTTTAGGAGGCCGCGCCGATGACCTGCAAGTCGTCCACGTGCTCTGAGAAAATAACATTGTCTGCCCACAACACTTTGACCCACTTCTTGCCTTTCTTTTCTTTTATTATCCCTGAGAGACTCTTTTCGTCTTCACAGTATTTTACTAAATCGCCAATGTTCATGCAGGCGATTATACATTATATCAAATTGTTTTTTTAGCCCTTCGAGACTGTTTTGACGTAATCCCGGTGCATCCATTGGCTTCCTCTTCCCATCCACATCACTTGAATGGTGTACAACCTTTTATCTTGCGTAGACACATCAACAACAATTCCTGTTCTCTGCTTGAATTTCTGGCACCATTGAATTCTCTTTCCTTTGCTGGATAGCTCGACTAAATCTCCTACTTTCATTTTATTACCTTCAACCAGCGCATCAACGAGCCATCGCACAACGATGAGACAGACTCACCAACAAACTGAACCGCAAAGTTATTGATTATTTTTCCATCCTCGCGTTTCAGAGGCTTTGGACCTAGATATATCGCAATCCTGTTGTTGATGTCTCGCGTGTGACCATTAACGTAATCGAATTTTACTAAATCGCCTATTTTCATTCTTCTGCCTTTATATACGGAATTCCAGCAGGTAGCTCGCCAGAGACAATACCGCCGTGTTTGGCGCAGATTAGCGAAACTCTCGATGCTGGTACATAACCATACACCGTATTGAGAGGCGCATTTTCGTTTTCTGCCCAAGGCATCAATATTGGCTCATATTGGTTTGGATAGCCTACCTCTACTTCTTCGTATCGGTCTGCGTCGTCAACTCGCGGTTGGCAGTATGCGGTGGCATTTGCCTGCACACTCATTATGAACCCATCTTTGCAGACAATCTTTTCGTTATGTTTTTTCATACTGTACTGATCACCCTTA
>CEOH01089272.1_pt1 | contig 11533 bp, 12 predicted proteins | sample 530311 | NCBI WGS metagenome assembly CEOH01 (sample SAMEA2619923, study PRJEB7988) | marine metagenome | biome: marine biome (ENVO:00000447); feature: deep chlorophyll maximum layer (ENVO:xxxxxxxx); material: "saline water (ENVO:00002010), including plankton (ENVO:xxxxxxxx)" | depth 60 m
CCGCGAGTTGCAGTACCAGCATTATAAAAATGGCTGATATCTGTTGATTCTTCGTATCTATCTGCTTTAAGAGCCATAGTTTAATCTCCTATAAAATTATTTGTTAGAAAGGACGTGGTTTGAAAGCCAATCGGCAACGCTTGCACGAGTTGCTTCAACTTCATCATACTCATCAGCTTCAACAAGTGTAGCTTCTGTAGATTCCACCTCTTCAAAGGTCTCGGCAGTTACTTCTTCAGCTTCTGCTTCTTCTTCTTCAGTTGCGACTTCTTCAGCTTTGACTTCCTCTTCTTTTTTGTCTTCTTCTTTCTTTGCTTTCTTTTTCATGAGAGCAACGACAGACTCAAAAGCTTCGTCTTCCAAAGCATCAAAACTTGCAAGAGATTCTTCCACGTCTTCTTCGCTGATACCAGCTTCTATAAGTGCGGCTTTTCTCTTTTCCATTTTTTCTTTCATTTGCATCTCAGCCACCTCTTTCTGAGCTTCTTCAAGCTTAGTTTGGGATGACGCGAGGCTATCTTCTAGTTCAGCAACGCGAGCTTGAGTAGACTTAATTACTTCATTAAGTTCATCAATCGTTGCCTTACTTTCTTCTGCCTGAGCCTCAAATGCTTCAATCGTAGATGCAAACTCTTTGTCTTTTGCTTCTTCGATTTTGGCTTTAATGGCTTCGTTTTCAGTCTTAGCTTCTGCGAGCTGCGTCTGAACTTCAGCCAACTGCTTTTCCAACAGTGATTGATCTGACATATTAATGTCTCCTATTAAAAGTTGAGAATCACGTTCGTTTAAATTAAAGTTTACGCTTGCGGAACTTTTACTGTTCAAGATAACGCTTCTTGAGTTAGCTGGTTTCGCAACTAGTCCTTTGCCCGAAAATGAAATATTAGCTAGAGCACGTCCAATCTTGTATCCCTCATATTCACCTGTTCCGCCATAAGCACGTAGGTGTTTAGTTAAGAAGGAAGATTCTTCATCTCTCGCTAATACTTTTGCATTACCATTTTCATCTATTAGGGCATAGTTGAATCCTGCAAAGAGACACTCCATGGAAACATACCATTTTCCTTCTTCTATTTCGGAAATGATACTATCCATACGTTCTCTGTTTTCATCACCAGTCCAGCTATTGTATAAGACAGCTTGTGTTATGATGTCAAATTCTTCTGGCATTTTAGCATCGTCTGCTATAGCCTTGCCATCCTTGGTTAAGATATAACTACCTGTTATATGTCCGATGATATCGTTCTCATCGTGCATAAAGTTAAACTGCTTATCCTCTGGTGTATTTCTGGCTTCCCAAGTCGCTTCCGACAAGAAAACGTCATCATTCTTGTTCCATCCAGTTGAAACCAAAACGGATTCTAGATAATAGAGATCTATTTGGTCTTTATTTTCGGCTATGACTCTTTCTAAAACATCTTCATTGTTTATTGTATTTTTGGCATTTTCCACTTCACCTTTGTGAAGGGTAGCCTCAGAACAATAAGCCACGCTAGCGGTGCTCTTTACAAGATCACCAATGCCGTCGTTTATTTCTTTTTGATATATTTTTATAGTCATATTTACCTCAGATGATTATACACAAAAAAATAAAAAAAATGAAAAAACGCTAGGAATTGTCGAAATAGTACTCCACGAAAACTCCTATGATTTTCTTTTTGTATGCATTTATTGGCATTTCTGAGGCTGAGATGTTTTCAGAAGCAAGTCTATCACTAAACGCTTTGGGGGTTCTTTTTGTTGAGGATAATGCCTTTAATATAGACTTTTCGTCTGTAATGCTCATGGGGTCGAGATTGGATAGAACTTGAATTTTGAGGCTTTCAAGATTGCAAACTTCGGACTTCGTTAGTTGTCTTAGGTTTTTCTTGTTGTTGGCTCCTAGAAAGGCTTTGTTAAGAGTATCTGAAACGCTCTCAAAAGAATCATTCGCCCAAACAATTAGGTCTGCAAGCCCCGGTACAGACTTGGGTGTCTCAACCCTTTTCTTTCTTGGGCCTTCGTCGGGAGTAAAAGGTGGACGACCGTTATCCTTGATTTCCTTTTGTTTTTGATTGGGCTGTGTTTCCTTTTTCTTTTCGTTGATATCAGACTGCTTGTCTATCTTCTCTAGCTCCTGTTTGTGGTTAGCATTATGAAAGGGGCTGGCTTTGTCTGGATAATCATCATTTTTGCGTACTTTTTGCTCTCTCTTTAGACGCATCTTCTCTACGTCTGGAACTTCTTTAAATCTCTCTAGTACAGTTTCGTGACTGATAATGTCCCTGTCCGCCAGTTGTATTAATAGATTTTTCTCACTTGATTCGTCAGATAAGCTCATTTGGTCGTATGTTATGTGAGGAGCTTTTCTGAAGCCCATAGCCTTCCTGATAAACTCAACTTCGGCTTCCCAAAATTTAGTGAGTTGATCTCTTCCATACTGGAGTCTTTCAACCAAGGTTTTAAGGGAAATAAAGTTATTTGTAAAACCTCCGCCGTTGTTAGCCATACCTGTTAATGTCGGCGGAACGCCCAATCCTGCGTATATACTGTTAAGTACTGATTGGTATTTTTCAGACCCTAAAAATTTATAAACCTGACTGTTAGATTCCGTATAGGACAGTTCTGGACCCCAAACGAGTTCCATTGTGCCCCCTCCAACATTACTGGCTAGTATATTTCTTAGCTTGTTTATCGCTGACTTATTTGGAAGAATTTTATGATCTAAGTTGCCGAGTGTCCACAGTCTTATATTTGAGATGGCTCCGTCTAGAGCGGACAGGTCGGCCAGCCTCATTTTTTCCAGCATAATAATGTCATCAAGGATGGCATAAGTTAGTGGATGTGCCCATTGCTGCCAATCATCTTTTTTGTAATAAAAAGCACTGAGTCTTTCTTCTTCTAGCTGTATCTTCTTCTTACCCTGTTTTATTGCGTTCTTAACATTTGTAGGCAGGGTTTCTAGAATTTTAGGAGGAACACCTCCGTCTTTGAAGTTGTCAAAAAACGTATTGGCTGTGAGTTCGTAATTTTTGACACCCAAAAATAGGTTTATATTTCCATCTTTAATGTCTATGTTCATTGGGTTCAGGAAGTTATATCTCCAAGGGACGGTGTTGTCTTGTATCTTGGGAACTTCTAGGGTTATGTCTTTAGCTAAAGACCTAATATACTTCTTGATTTCTGGAGTTACATTGGCATAGCTCTTGTATACAAAAACTTGGCCAGTTCTATAAAGCTGATTAAGAAATCTTTCAGATCTTTCTTTTCCGTTGCATTTTTTAAACCATTGTTGATAGAACTTTTCTACGCTTTTGTTCTCGTGAACTATGTTTATCCCTTGACAGCCAAAATCACCCATTAAATCAATAACATTTCTCACAATACCCACTTTATCATATGCGTCCATGCACATCTTGATAATTCGCTTGGCACGCCTAGGAACCTGTTCTTCCGGACGAAAAGCGTAATAGTCATGGCTTGTAAAACTAGGTCTCACAGACCTGTTTGGCTCAATATCTAAATATTCTCTATGATAGGCCTTCGTTACGCCATCGTAAGCCTGTTGAGATTCGGAGAATTCTTCAAACGCCTTGGACTTTCCTGCGGAGTCAGATTCGTTCCAAGTTATTAGATGATCTTTGTTTTCGTCAGCCATTTTGATTCCTATAAAATTAATTGAAATGCATTGTGAATGTTACTAATAGTTTATACACAATAATTCTAGTTTTTAATAAATATCCTTCATAGAGTCTGTAAACCAGTTTGGACCGGAATACATATCACCCTTTTTTTCTGTTTTTTCCATTGTTGCGAAGCCACCGTAGAAGTTGTATATTGTAGCTTCTGGTAATCTTGCTAGAGTTCTAGCAGCCATGTTTGCCATAATAAGTGCGGAGTAACGGTCCTTTCTTTGTTTACCCTTTTTCCCAGTCCCAATGACAGTTTCTGGTGTATCCCATTTGTCTCGACCGCTGGCTGTCTGTGTTATCTGTATCATTGTTAACTCATCTTTAAGGTCTTCAATTTCTAAAACACATTGCTCTAATGTGTCAAAGACTCTACCTTTTAATCCGTCTTCCGCGTTTGACAATCCAAGGGTTATGGCATCAAACCTAGGAAACAGTATAGCCTTATCTTCGAAGTCTTTTCTTAATCCGTGGTTGGCTTCTGAAAGCCAGTCATACTTAGCGAACTGACACATTTCAAGTATGTGTAGACCCCTGTTATCATCCGTGTCCTTAGCCTTGTCCTCGTCTATAACGGGCCATATGGCCACTTCTCCGTCTTCCAGCTTATCTGAGTCGTGTAAAGACTCCATAACTGCTATACCGCCCCCTTGTGCGTCCATGGCGATATGTATACAGGGATAGATCTTCATTAAGTCTCTTATTTTTCTAGCACAGTAGGCGTAGAAATCGCTTTCTGAAGAAAAGCCACTTTTAACCTTCTGTTTGTGTTCCGACCTGTTGGTTGTCCAGCAGTGAACTATTCTTCTGTGGTCGTGATTTACTTCTAATACAACAATGCTAAAATTATCAACCTCGGAGGCTGGGTCAACACCAAAAATATACTTCTTATTGGGATCTCCTCTCAGGCTGGCCTCAAAGACTATATCTTCACCCTTGCTATCTTTGATAACTTTTGAATCATTTGAGCCATCGTTCGCTACGCATCCCTCTATGAGCGTACGCTTGAAAAACCCCTGAGAATCGCGTGTAAAACACGCACCAAACTCCATCTGATAAATACCGGCATGTACCGTTGCTTTTGACCTAGCGACCTGTGAGGCGTCCATAAAGCCCTCTGGCAGAAGTTCGTAAGGAACTCTAATAATTGAGTAATCTCGCCAGTTGAAGTCTTTTGGTGCGTCTTCGCCAAAGATCTCCCTAAGCTTGTTTGGTCTTCCTTGACTTCTTATTATAGACTTCCACTTTTTCCAGTACTCTGCAAAGTGGTTAAAGTCATAATAGGCGGTACCGGAAAGGATGATTTGGTTGTTCTTTCTTTCTAGGATAGCGTCTGTCTCTTGTTCTATTTCTATTCCTAGTTCTATAGCTTTCTTGCGTGCTGCTATTTTTTTTACATTTTCTATGGGGTCTGAGCTAACGGCGGCAAAACCAGCAACAACAGTTTCGAAGATGTCTCTAGGTATTGATGCAAACTCGTCGCTTATAATATCGTTTGCACGCTGACCACGAATTTTTTGCCCATCACCAAGTGGCAAACAAGTTACTCGGGAGCTATTGATACGCATGACACACCTGTCTACATCTCTTCTTGGCCCACTGTTAGAGTCGCACATGCTTCTCAAAATAGGTGCGTTATTCCAAATAGTCTCCATATACTCAAATAGAACTTTAGACTGCCTAAAAGCGGCACCGACTACTACAACTTTTCTTTCCGGTAAAAGTAAAGCTCTAATCATGGAATAGAGTGAAAGTATAAAAGACTTACCGAAACCACGGCTAGCTATTAACATTGGAAATCTTCTATTCCACATCTCGCATAAGAAGAGGGCTTGAGACGGCAATATATTTATATTAAAAACCTGCTTGCATAAAAAAGAGAAGTACTCAGGTCTAGTCATTAACCAAAGCATTTTGTAGTGGTAATCATCATCGTTGAAGTTAACGAAGGAAAATGGGTTAAAAAGACTGCTATTGTCTATATCTAGATTCAACCAAGCTTCGTCTATGTTTTTTAAGTTATTCATATTTTGTTTTAAATAGGTGATCCGTCCAAAGAAAGACAACGCCGAAATTTTTTGCGGGTCTTTTGTGATGGTCTAAATGGTGTTTCTGTGCTCTTTTGTAATAATTAGTCTTTGTTATCCAGTGGTCTTCAAGGCCGTGTATTGCTCTGTGTACATGTGTCCAAGTATAAGAATGAAAATAAAAAATTAACAGTAAGCATAACATCGAGACTAACCCATATCCAAAATAAGCAAAAGTTAAGAGCGGAGAGCCTACTATCAGATGCATATAAAATGGCAGATCTACGTTTAAATCGTTTCTGTTGTTTTTATGGTGCTCAATTGCGTGATGTCTCCATATCCATTCGGGAAGGAGTGTTCTTTTATGCATTGTGTATTTGTGTATAAAATACTCGCTAAAAGCCATTACAAGATACCAAACAGTTAACCAAATCAAAACCTCATACATGTTACCCCTTTATTTTAAGCTGTCTATTGAACTACATTTCCTAGTGTTCAGAACTAAATCTGCGAAGCCGTAATAAACAGCTTCGTTAGCATCTAGGTACCAGTCCCCATCCTTAAGTTTTCTTTTGAGATAGTTTTTAACTTTGTCAAAATCTGGTTCGTTATAACTCTCCTTAAAGTACTTTCCTTTTACGCATTCTTCTGCGTATATGTCAAGCATTGTCTCTGTCATCTTCTTTTCAAACGCGGCCCCTTTTTGAACATCTAGATAATTTCCAGAATACCCGCTAGACCCAAAGTGAGCCATAAAGTAGGCGTTTGGCATCATAACTCTTTTGTCTGCCCCCTGAAGTATAACGCTGCTCATTGATTCGGCTTGTCCGTAAGCTATGACCGTAACATAAGATCTGCACAGGACTATTGAATCAAATATCGTCATTCCGTCGTTCCAGCTTCCGCCAACGCTGTGCATGTGGATAATTATGGGGTCGTGCGAAATGTTATCTAGCGTTCTGATGTTCTTGTAAAATGTGGCAGCCATCTTATAGTCTACGCCGGGATCGTCGTCGGTGTTAGCTATGTAGCCATGTAAGAAAATCTCCCTATTCTTCAGATCAATTCCGTGAGTTTGAATGTCAGATACAGCATCCGAGTTCAACATACACACCCCCTTATTGAAAAATTTCGTTTACTCTTTTTATTATACTTAAAACTGCCCACTTAGCATTTTTCTTAGAATCGCAGAACATTACGTGAACATCGTGATGCATCTGATATTCCATTATTCTTCTTAGCATAAACTTATTGGTTACTTTTAATTTTCCCCAGTCTTCTTCTGGGATACTGGAGCCTTCTGGAAAATTCATGAGGTCTGATAATGAAAATTCAAGTATAATAAACTTATAAGGGAATTCCTTCATTCTTTCTAGTTCTTTGGTGAATCTTACTGTATCGTGACCGACATTGTTAGCAAATTCTACAACGCTCGCTTTTCTCTCGATACAAAGCTTATCCTCAAGACCTTCTATACTATAATCACCTGTATCTAACTTTCTAGTAACCATACCTTTACACGTATGGTATCTAGAGGAGCTAGGCTCAAATGTATAGCCTTCCTGTTCTCTAGAGTCTTTTATTATTGTAAAGGGTTTTGATTTAGCCACTGTTCTTTCTCGCTATTTCTGAAAATAAGGATTCGTAAAAATGTTCGTTCCTGTTTACTTCTTTGTGACACCTTGCACATAATGTGATACCGTTCTCTATCTCAAATCTTAGTGTGGATGCGGAAGACCATTTTCTAATATGATGTACTTGTAAAAACTTCGTGTGCTTACAGTTAGGCATCTGGCACTTATGCTTATCTCTCGATAAAACAAGCCTTCTCCATTCTTTGTAAACCGGGTCGTCGTAGTTTCTTCTCATCCGGGTATCTTAATCTTTCTTATTGTTATATCATATAGTATGTCTTTGGCTAAGGAGCTTGTTTCTGGTGAATGATCCTGCTTTAATATTATTTCTACAAGCTTATATGTTGCTAGGTGACAGGCTTCATCCGGATCTCTGGCTTCGATAAAAATTGTCGGGTAAGTATTGGAATATTCTCCTAAGTTAAACCTCTTTAGTCTTGACATAACTAAAGATAGGTCCATATAAATCTTGTAAATTTTCATCTGTTAGTTTTCTGGTTGATCCAGCTAAACCACTCTGTCATGGTCTACCATCATTTTAACTAGGTCTTCAAATGAGTGTCTTGGTGTCCATCCAAGTTTTTCAACAGCCTTGTCATTAAGACCTCTTAAATAATCCACTTCTGCTGGCCTATAGAATTCTGGATCAATAACCACATAATCACTCCAGTCTTCAATATCCACATGTTTAAACGCTACGTCTAAGAACTCACGAATCGTATGAGTTTCTCCGGTGCAGATGACATAATCTTCTGGGCTATCCTGCTGTAGCATCATCCACATCGCTTCCACGTAATCTCCCGCGTACCCCCAATCTCGGAATGCTTCCAAGTTGCCTAGACGTAGCTTTGGAAACTCTGGATCTCGTTCGCATTTCACGAAGTCTCCAATCCATTTTGTAATCTTTCTTGTGACAAATGTTTCACCTCTTCGCGGCCCTTCGTGATTGAATAAAATGCCAGCACTCGCGTGGAGGTCATATGCTTCACGAAAAAGTCTCGTCATATGGTGTGCGGCACATTTTGCTATAGCATAAGGACTCTGAGGTAAAAACTTTGTATCTTCGTTTTGAAATTTATTTTGGTCTCTATCTGTATCGTAATTCTTTCCATACATTTCGCTGGAACTTGCTTGGTAGAATCTGGCTTCTGACAATTTTAGATCTACCACCGCCTGTAGGATATTTAAACAGCCCTTGCCTGTTATGTCCCAAGTCAGTCCGGGTTGCTTAAAAGACACTGCTACATGACTTTGTGCGGCTAAATTATAGATTTCATCTACATCATCGTGTTCTTTTAGAATATTTATGACACTATGAGCATCGGTAATGTCGCCTTGAGCGAGATTAAAACTAGGATTTCCAAGAATATGTTTGATTCTTTCTGTGTTGTCTGTGCTGGCTCTTCTGCAAACACCCACTACTTCGTAGCCCTTGCCTAGTAATAGATCCGATAGGTGACTTCCGTCCTGACCTGTAACGCCAAAAATAATAGCTTTCATATTTGTTCCTCTATGTATTTCCCATTTAAAATGTTAAAAATTGAATCTTTGTTTTTTCTTATTAGTTCTTCTATCTCTATGAACTTCACGTTCGGGTCTCTAAATATCTTGAGTCCGCCCTTGTGACTTATCTCGAATTGAAACTCTTTAGTCGAAATAATTTTCACTTCAAACTTGTTAAAGTAATAATTAATGTAACTTTCATCATTTACGGGTGCTTCGTATCCTAATGAGTGATCTAGATCCTGTCTTGCTTTTAGTTCTATACACATCTTTTTAACAAGATCATATCGCCCCCCAAAAAATGCACCTAAGTAATAAGAGTACTTCTTACCTTCTTCATATGGAAGAAAACAGTTCGACTCTTCATTTTTCTCTAAAGGCATGTAATGAAATCCGGCATTTTGATACATAAAATGCTGACCCCCTACTAGGTCTCCAATAAACCAGTCACCAAACTTACGATTTACATTCGTATCTGCGTCAAAGTAGTATATATAATCGTGCTCTGGGATGGATAACATTGAGGTGAACTTGGAATTAGTTGCATCTGCCCAGTTATCGTGAGCCGCTTTGACCCAAACATAATCAGTATATTCTGGAAGAAAAGGTTTAGGATCTCTATCTGTGAAGAGGTAAAACCTATATAAGTTGTCTCCTGTATAAAAGTGAAAAAACCTGTTAATGAATCTAATAGCTAAAGTAAAATAAGCATTAGTCCCTATTAAACATATTGCAATACTTTTCATTAGTCTTTAATTGTATCCGGTGTTAGAAAAGGCTGATCTACCATATCATCAGTATATTTATGGTATGCTGATAATCTATCTTTTTCCTTCTCCATTGCTAAACGCATCTTTTCCATCTCCTCGCCGTATTGCATAGCTACATCTGGATTACCAACCAAGTAAGCCATCCAACTGGTGAAGTTCTGTTTGCTATCCTCTAAACGTTTAACACGTTGCTCTCTTGTTGCCTTCATCTCTTTAAGCATTGAGTTCTTTTTGGTTTGCAGCTCTCTGTAGTCTTTGTTGAGAGATTCCGTTGAGGCCTTCAGGGAGGCCACCTGACGCTCCATATTAAAAAGGTTGTCTCTATCTATCTGATCTGGATCATGCTGTCTCTCGGCCAATATTAGAGCTTCTAGAGCATGTATCTGCTCAATGTTCTCCTTGTTATGTTTTAGATCCCTATTCATAAGTAGTTCAAGTTTAATCAAGTCAACTACTTGTAGTTCTTCAGTCGGTATAACGTCATCTTTAAACTGAGAGATGATACGTGCCCAATGGTATTGGAATAATTTTAGCTCATCTTCAGAAAATTGCTGTTGTAACTCTGACCAGTATGGTCTAAAGGTAAGATCGTACTGTGCTTTTTCTAATTCTGCGGGTTCTTCCATCCAAACTGGACGATCAAACTCGCCCTTTGTTACTTTTTTCTTGATAAAACCGAAGACGCTCTCTGGATCTCGGTCTAGTTCGGTTGCAATATGTTCATAACCGAGATTCATGTTGTCTTCTATGTACTTTATCTCTTCTTTGGAGAATCTACCCTTCTTCATGGTAACCATACTCCTCAAGAATCTCTAAAATAATATTAATAATGTCGTCCCTCTTCTGTTTTGTGATATAAACATCATTAATCATCTTCAAGTAGTCCATTCTTATGTCTGCTGGTATGTGCTCATTGATCAATTCGGCCATATCTCTTAGTTCTAAATCTTCGTAAGATACTTCGTATGGGTTATCTTCATCAACAATGCTGTTTTCATGGTCTAATTGAGCCGGTTGCATCAGTTTGATTCGGTCTTCACTGTCTCCAGAGAAGTAATGATTGTCTCTAATGAAGTTTTTGAGTCTATTGGATAGATTTACACTGAGGAAATTCTCAAGGGGGCGAGATTCATCATATCTATGTAGGGCTTCCATGCAAATAATAAAGGATTCTTGTTTTATATCATCTATTGTATAACCATAGAAGGTATATTTAGGTGATATTCTATTACAAACCTTCTCTATTTGATCTATAACCTGTTGTTCTGTCATTCCTTTGGGTATTTTCATCTTAATCCTCCCACTTGAGAGTCTTCCACTCTGCACCATCGAAGCCTTCAAACGCTTTTTTTCTAGAATTGTATACTATTGTTCCTTTTTGAGGATTAGTAGGGCGAGATCTAGTACTTCTTAGGGTAATAGAGTTAGATAGTATGTTTGAATCTTTACCTGATAGTTCAAACCTAGAGGAATTACTGATAATAGGAAGATCATCAGCCAAAAAGAGGGTTCGTATATTAGCAGACTTTATATCTCCATCTATTTTTGCAAGAACGGAGTTATTTTCTAGATAAACTAGTTCTGGTCTACCGTTTCCAAGAGAACAGAGTACGGTATCTTCTAAAGAAAAGAGGTGGGTAATGTTTTCTGGGCAATAAGATGTAATTAAGAGGCGAGAATACTTAGGGAATTCGGTAGGTTTGTTATTACGAGCACTAGACCAGTTGGCTACGCCATCAATTATGTTGTCACCGGTCACTCGTGACTTGGCTGAGATCCTTTTTAGGGTCTTTCTCTTTCCTTGGCCTACAATTTTACCAATACCTACCTCTGCCAGCAGAAGTTCTCTCTTGGGCCAAGGTGATTCATCGAAATATTCTACTTTGTAGAAGAATATATTGTCCGGGGGGATGACTTTTTGTAAATAGATG
>CEOH01036669.1_pt1 | contig 11515 bp, 11 predicted proteins | sample 530311 | NCBI WGS metagenome assembly CEOH01 (sample SAMEA2619923, study PRJEB7988) | marine metagenome | biome: marine biome (ENVO:00000447); feature: deep chlorophyll maximum layer (ENVO:xxxxxxxx); material: "saline water (ENVO:00002010), including plankton (ENVO:xxxxxxxx)" | depth 60 m
CCAATCGTCTTTTGTTCTAATGTTCCAAAGCAAATAGCCTTTACGAAGGGATTCGCCAAAGTTCTGCTGGACGGTTGATCCTGCATACCACACACGACCCTCTGTGTCCATCTGTTGACGCTTGTGTATATCTCCAAGCATCGCAAAGTCAAAATCGCTAAAGATGTTCGCTGTGTCGTCACCATGCGAAATAACAAACCCTTGGCCCGTTTCACAACCTGAAATAGATCCGTGATAAAGCGCAATGTTTATCTTTGAATTGTCTGTGGGCTTGACCCAATTCTCTCTATCAAAAACCGAAAGAACGTTTAAGACAATATCGTTGTCCAAAAACGTCTCGCCTGAATCTTTAAGGAGATGAATGTTCTTGTGATCCAAAGCCTCTACGATTGGAGTTAAAGCGTCCTGTCGTTCGAAGTTTTTAAGGTTTCCATCATGGTTTCCAAGGATCACATAAAGCGGGGCAATATTAGCCAATGAAGCAAGAAACTCCGAGGTTAGCTCGAAGTATTCTGGTGATAATTGAGTTTTTGTATGGGCTATGTCGCCCGTGTGTACAATTATATCTGGCTTCTGGTTTCTGAGTTTATCATATAAATCTTCAAATGCCTGTCGGTATTCGTAATGATATTTTAAGTTTCTAATATGTGTGTCTGAAATGTGTGCGATTAGCATACAACCTCCTGCTTATAGTGTATCACATTTATCGGATGTTGTCAAGTAAATTTTGTAATTGTTCCTTTGTTCTAAACCCTATTGACGTGGATACGACTTCGCCTTCGCGATAAATAATCACGAAAGGAATGGACATAATCCCAAATTCGTTTTTAACTTTGTTCCAAATGTCTACGCCTTTATCTACATCATATTTATAAACATTTAGCTCCGGATTAGCATCTGCTAATGCTTCTATGTGTTGTTCCATTCGTCGGCAAGGCATGCACCATGGGGCAAAAAAATCTACCAATGTGATGCCGTCTCGTATTGAATCCCTGTAGTTTCCGTCTGCTATCTCTTTCATTTGTCCTCCATAAAAGAAAAGCGGCTTTTGAAGGGAGCCGCAAACCCTGTGAACTACTCGTTATCGTTCGTAGTTTCTGTATTTTCAGTATTTTCTGTGGTTTCGCCACCAGTGTTTTCACCAGTAGTTTCGCCCTCAACGCCTTCGGTATTCTCAGTAGTCGTACCGTTAACGTTTGTAGTAGTTGTTGTATTACCATCTTCATTTGTGGTGGTTTCAACAACTTCAAGTCCCTCATCAGTTACCGTTGCTTCGGTAGTAACAAGTTCCTCAGTATTGTCTGTGGTGTTTCCACCGCAAGCAATGAGTAGTGATAATAGCATAGTCATTTATTCTTCTCCTGATTCTTCTGCTGTATCTTCGCCTGAATCAACAATCTCTGCTGCTGGTTCTGATGCTGGTTCTTCAGCAACGGCGCTATCATCGGCTTTATCGCCGGAGCATGCAAAAAGCATACCATAAAGTAAAATACTCATTAGTCAGTCTCCTATTTTTGAGTGTTTATAATATAACCTATTTTGTATATTCTGTCAAGTAATTTTTATAAGAAGTGGTCTTGAAATTGGTGTGATTCTTTTCTTCTTGATCCAATAAACGTCAACCATGAACTCCTTAACATCAACAACGATTCCAATATCATCTATTGAATGATGCGCAGATAAATAGTATGATAAACGTTTCTTTCTCATTGATTCATTGAATTGAACCAAGTCTCCTATTTCCATGCCTATATTGCTCTCAACTTATCAAAAATCATAATTTCATCTAGATCAGCAACACGAGCGGCTTCCTTCCTGATTAAGAACTCTTCTCTGCTCATTGATCCAATATCCTCATAACCTGATGTATCAATTATATATAGTTCTATGTCGTACCTTAAAAAGGATTTAATTATCCAATTTCTTTTCTTTTCAGCATCGTGATCGAGTGCTAAGTAGACTGGTGTATCGTTGAGAACAATTTGTTGAAATAAACGAGAGTTTTCACGCAAAGTGGACCCAAGAATGGGTATTGCATTAGAGCCCACAGTTATTGCATCAAAAACGCCCTCAACCAATACAACATCTTCATCCCAATCAACATAAAGTTCATTAAAGACAATATCTCTTCCCACTGGTGGATTTAGGTATCGTCTGTTGTTATTAACAAAAGAACGAGCAATAAAATAATTAGCGCTACCGTCCCAGTTAAAACTGGGGATAATGATTCGACCACCATACTTTCCTCCTGTGCAGTATCCGATTTTCCACTTGAGTATATCTTCCTTGGATAGTCCTCTAGACTTTAGATATTCTATCGCCTTTATTGAAGACATTGGAAGCTTCTTGTTGCACAATGAGACAAATTCATCAGGTATGGAAACAGTTTGCTCAACCACCTCATCATTTATTTCTGAAAAGAATTTATCGAATTCAGATAAATCAAGACGCCCATCAAGCTGAAGCCATTTTTGGCGCTGATCATATGTTCCGAATCTGCGTACCATGCGGTAAATGTTTTTACCACGGGTATCGCAAACCCAACATTTAAAATAATTCTTGCTAAAGTTTACGGACATCTTCTTCTTATGATGACCGCAATATGGACAAGAATATAAGTGTTCATTCTTGGATCGATGATATGAACCAAGTATGTCGTTGATGATTTTAATTTTCTCGTTCATGTGTGCCTCATCTATAATATAACATGATGAGAAAATTTGTCAAGCGTTTTCTTTGAATTTCTTCAGTCCTGCAAGGGCAACAACAACAGCATCTGCTTTATCATCAGTTCCGGGCTTTGGGTTGCCGTGTCTGGTCAGTTCGTATTTAAAGTCTTTTGGATACTTCTGTGAGACCCAATCGATGATCAACTGCTTTGTGTTAGAACCTCGGGGTATCTTGATCTCGTTTAGGGATCGGCAAGTCCGCGCAGGGATCAATTCGGGATCCATGTTATAGATGCCTCGTCGGATGGCGTAACAACACATACCATTGAACCGCTGAAGCTTGGCCATAGTGTTAGCAGTGGTGCGTCCGCCAGAGAACATAGTAAATGGTTCTTCAACATACACAGCCATCGGGTGCATCTGCTCTACTTTTAAAATCTTCCCAATCGTATTCTCAAATAAAAAGGCACGGGTGAGAAGCGGCATTTCTTTCTTCTTAAATGATATTGTATCGGCAAACACAAGATTTTCATCTGTTGTGACGGCGGCAATACCAATTCGTGAGGTGCTAATGTCCAAACCTAAAATAACTCTATTTAAACTCATAATAGTATATTATAACATATTTTTTTTAGTTTGTCAAGTATTTTATTTGACGTAATCAACTGCACCAATATCTTCAAGTTCTCCAATAAGATCATCACCGTCCCACGCATAAAAATATCGAAGCTCCTCCGGTAGGTTTTTTATATTTTCTTTTGCATCGGGGCCAAGTTCTTTTATATTGATGTCCATATCAAACAAAACATCAGTTATGTGCTCACGTCTAACATCAGTTCTGTTATCATAATAATACTTGTAAACTGCTTGAGCTTTTTCGCTTGTATCGGGCCGCCGCAAAAATTCGTAATCGGGGTCGCGGATGCGATACAAAGCAGAAAGGGTTTCATTGGAGGCAAGATAAACGCCAAGATTTTCTGTTGCTAACTGCATTGCAATATCATAAAGGAAAGGTCCCCAGCCTTTTTCTGCATGCGAGTGAGGTACAGCGAGACGATTGCCGTCTGGTAAATCATGTATAATCATATTAATTCCACCGATTTTGCCTTCCTCTCTTGACTGGTCGATAAGATCAATTTCAAAACCTTGGTAGTCGGACGAAGGATCACTTGTATCAGTTATCTTAATATACATATTATCGGTAAGGTCGTTGATTCCTTTTGCCGCTTCGTTTAAAGTTGCTTCTTTCAAAAATTGTTTCCACTTTTTATAGTAGGCCATTTACACATTCCTTTATATTAAATATCAAGCTTTAACTTAAAAGTATAGTTACTTTTTGGTGTCTTTCTTACAGGCGTTGCAACTTTGGCGACGCCGATAAGGTTTTTATTCTCATCATACAAGCCTACTTTTGAAATATAAGTTATCTTTTGGAAATCTGGTTCTACATCTGTAAAGTCTGAATTTACGTTATTGTTTATTCCCACTGGTCTTTCGCCATAGACTGACGATCCGGTTGATGCATTCTTGTAGTTTGGTTCGTTATATTTTAAATATGTGGGATTGTTTGAATAATTAAGCTCTCCGGCTCTGGCGTGGGCGAACATGGTCATGGTCTGTGTATGCGTTGTTCCCTTATAATCGATAGCAAAACTTGCGCTTCCAAAACCTACATTCGTTGCACCCAACGAATCATTTGCACCAGCAGCGAAGTAGATCCATTTTGATTTCACACCTGTGCCGGTGCCGAGGTAGTCAATGAGTGTACCATCGAGGTCCCAAGAGCCGGTAAGGACTATGAATCCTTCGTTATATAAAACAGACCCAGCAACCTTGCCGCTTCCTTGTGCCTGAGCGTAAGTTGAACCAGATACTTGGATCAAATCACCGTTGTAGTTTTTGTCTTGGAGTTCTGCGATCAAAGCACCAGAGACATACAGTTTAAGCGAGACGGAACCTTTCTTGATTGAAGATCCGTAAAAGATAGATGGGACATCAATTAAATTTACAATTTCTTCGTCCTTGTTTCCAAAAGACCCTGAATAAGCGTATCGTGGAGACAAATACGTGTAATAATTTAAAGTATTCTTGAGCGGAAACAAATACTTTCGAGAAGAACCCGTTGCACTGGTGTCGTAGTAAAATCTCTTAATTGATGAGGATAATTGATAACTTGATGTTATCTGCGTGCCGTACTGCGCTATCCTGTAAGATCCCGTATTGTAAGACTTAAATGTGTTCTTGAATCCGTCTTTGACCAAGAAGGGATATATGCTGTAACCAGCACCACGATCGATGTTATATTCATAAAGTGAGATAAACCCATCAGGCACACCAAAGATGTTGCTCGTGGCTGCACCTGAAAGATTTGGAACATTATTTATATAAATTGAGCTAGTAACGACATAGAAGCTGTATTCAGGATACGCCTCTATCGTGTTTGTAAAAAGATCGTCTTCTGTAAACTTATAAAATGACATAGCATTTTAATAATCTAACCTTGTTCTAATGGTAAACTCGTTGGCTGTGCTCTTCTTGAGAGGTTCGCTGAGTTTACCAACGGCCAACAATTCATTGTTCTCGGAGTAGAGACCAACTGTTGTGATATATGAAATTGGTGCATCTGTGGAAACATCTTTTACTCTGATCTGAGAACTGCTCAAGTATGTTGGGTTACCAGAATAGTTAAACTCATTGTGGTTTGCACGGCAGAAGTAGATTGTTGAGTTAAGTTCTACTGTATTGTTGAACTGCAAATTGTAAAGTCGAGTTCTTAAGTTGTCTGCGGAACCTGTGATCGATGAACCTGAAAGCACTGCTGTGAAGGTCTCAAAGGTATTCGTAGGACCTGAACAGGACACATTGTAAGTCAAGAGCCCAGCAGGAGATTTCAAGAACAGAGATGATGAAAGAACAGCAACACCAGCTTGATAATAAATTAATCCACAAGGGGGACGGTTTGTAGTGCTTGGATCATTGGCCAAGATTCTAACACCGGCGCGATTGGTGCTTGCTGTAACATAAAGAACGCCGTATTCACCAAGTGGTGAATTAACAAGATATCCATCGGAACCACTGTAGTCTGTAACCAACAGTCGGTCGTACATCACATTTCCGTTTTCAGAGTAAGAACTACTCATACCCAGCTCTAAAGAGAAGGTGCCTTTCTTAATTTCGTCTTTGTAAAGAAGGCGAGAGAAGTTTACAAATACACATTCTTTAAGCTTTGCGCCACCGGCGAGAAGATTACCGTCCTCGTCAAAGTCCAAAACTGATCCGGTAACATCGTAGCCAACCAACATTTGAGACATCTCAGTGTAAATGTTAATTTTTTTCGCATTTTGATCATTGGATGAGCCGGACAAAACACTACCATTTGCGTAACCCGCTGTAATATCAAAGATATGGTTAGCAGATGAACTTAAGTATGGATAATCATAAACTGATTGAAACATACCATGAGAGTAGTTTTTAATATTTTCGTCTGAATATGTACCTGATACAATTGTACCGGTCAAAGGGATTGCTTCATGAAGAAGAGTCCGTGTAGAAACCCTATCGCTTGGTTTAATTTGCTTGAATGAACTTGCCATTTTTTAATCCTATACTTTTACAAATCTTGCTGGAATATCCACTGAATATCCAGTAGTCATGCCTGAGACTTTTATTGTCGAATCAATTAATTTTACAACAGTAGAAGTGCCCGCAGCGTTATCCAAACCAGCAGTCGATCCCAATTGGTCAAATAGATAAGTGCTGGTGTTTAACTCTAGAGAAGAAGCAATAGAAAATTGTAGATAAGTACCTCGTGGGCCTTTAATTGTTTCTGTTGCTGAGTCCTCAGTTACTGTGTTGGTCAATACATATTGCTGATCGGTTCCCAAAGAAAATGTATAATATGCTATATTATCATCATCAATGTAGTCAGGAACCGCTTTATTAACGCCATCAAAACTAACAATGCTTCCAAGTCTGTTATCAATTTGGACCATGTATTCTGTCTCAACTAAGTCGGGATCTAAACGCTTCTTGGCTGATACTTGTGTTGTATCTAAGCCTTGGTCTAGTCTTACATAATTTACAGACTGTGCTCCAGCACCCAGAGATTCGCCGAATATAACACCAGCCACTACTTTACCATCACTAGTTGTACCAATCGAAGTTGCTGGTGAAGTGGTCGAAGTGTTGTCTTCTGTGTTTCTATCAACTGCAATTATGAAAGATCCGGATGAATGCATAGAAGTTCCGGGAAATGCTTGATTCAGTTTTAAAACTGGGAGAAACAACAAGTTAGGATTCTCGAAAGTAAGCAGTTTATTCTTTACGGAACCGGCGTTGTCGGTGAATGCTTCGAATACAGGAGTCTGCAAGATCTCCAAATCATAATATGAACTACCACTTGGGTGGTTTTTGTTATATAAACTGTAATCGATCTCATCATCTGAGAGTGCAAACTTGGTAATATTGAAAGAACCGTCACCTTTGGCGAGTCGTTGTCTTCCCAAATCGGTAAGTACAACATCCAAAATAATATCGCCACTGTTATCTAAAAAACCCATTAATATTCCTCACTTGTGTTATATCATAGTAAATAGTGTTTTATCACAAACTATTCGAAATTGTCCTGTGAATTCACCTTTTTTAAGTTAAATCTCACATTGAAATCTATTTTACGACCTGTTGTGGTAGACCTACACCTTATCTTAAATACTCTTCCCCAAATTTGTTCTTGTGCGTCACCCAAAGTTATATTATTTAGTTCTGTCTTCGCAGAATCGGCATTAACTATCGCGGGCTGGTTGTTCATAAAAATCGTCTGATCCAGTGTTGGCTGGACTTGTAGCAAAGAATTGAATGATTTAGAATTGTTAAATTTAATCTGTTTTGGGTACTCATATTCAACAACGGTAACCTTTGAGTCGTCTGCATCCTGAGTTAAAACAAGCTCATAAACAGTGGTAGGGTTGCTCACATGATTATGAACATTGACTGCTCTGAACATATAATAATATTTTACATTTGGGAGAACAAAATCGTTGATAGAGATATGAGACGAAGATTCTCTTGAATTTGAAAAGAACTGTTTTGCATCAGCAATTTTGTTTCCAACAAAGCTCTCTGGTTGTTGAGGCGGATCAGTTGTCCGAAAGACTTCAAAATATTGTGCTGTTCCGTCTGACTTAAAGTATTTTAAGTTTTCTCCACCACTATAGTTGTATTGAACTAAAGTCATCAAGGCTTCTTGTTGAGAATCTTGACTCGTGATTGGGATAAAGGCTGCTAACTCTTCGCCAAGGTTATGGCCCAATGTTATTTTGATATTATTCTCAGCGTTCATTTTGGTTGAAAAGTCAACATGAGGACGAAGCGGAGGATTTTGAATCGAAGCAATACTAAATTGAAGCAGTGGGATCCTCACCAATTGCGCAGAGCAGAAGTTGTTTACAGTCAAATCAGCATAAAACTGCCCGTCTCTTTCGGCATAAGTTGGATCAGAGTAAGAATAGCTATTGCCCAAGACAAGGCTGTATGCCGAAACATCGTAAGCGTATACTGTTCCATATTTGACTTGAGTGTCGCAATATTGAAGTGCTTCATTTTTGTTTGCAAACCAGAATGTTTGAACCGGTTGTCCCAAGAAAGACCCGACGTACTTGTCTACACGATAGAAAAGAACTTCGTTGTAGCAAACTCTGTTTTCTAAAACCTCTTGAATTGTTCTTAAATTGTTTCTAACTGAGTTTCTGAAGATACCATTCAGCAATACTTTTGAAAAGTTACCGAACATATCATTTATATCAGGGACTGGGGTGTCCGAAATAACAGTGCTTATTTCCTGATTACCTAATGTGTAATCCTTGTCGGTGATGAAATCATTAAAAGAAAATATCTCAGTTGTGACTTGTCTTTGAACTTGGACCGCGTTTTTTGAATCTAACAAATCGAAGTCTGTTGTAGTCGCTGGATTTCCAGAAATATAGAAGTCAGTCAACTCTACAAACAATCCCGAGTCGTTAATAAAGTTTGTGATATCTCCGGCAGCATATGTGCTCATCTCTATTGTATTAAAGAATGGAAAGCCCTCAACTTTAGACAGTATCGTATTAACACCGTCAAAGATAATATTGGACTCTCTTACTCTGGCTGTTGCTGGAACCGTTAAAGATCGATCAACGCCCACGGATTTAAAAAGCTCTTCATTGAAGTTTGAAACATTAAATACTTTCAAATCTGAATTTGCATCTCCGCTTTCAATGTAATAATTCGGAATCTCTTTCTCTGTGACTGCTGTAGTTTGTTCTTCATAGCCTTTGGCGTAGTAATTGTACGTGGACTGTGCAGAGTAGACAAATTCAGCATTGTTGTTTAACTGAGTGCGTTGAGGCACCAACAAAGAAGTTAAGTGATTCAAGTGAGTCGTGTCTAAGATTTCGTCTATCTCTGTTTTAAATTCATTGAAGTTGTTATAGCCTCCGGGCAACGAAGTTAAAGTAATTGTTTCCAAATAACCACCGTTAGTTTGGTTTTCTTGAAATTCTGTTGAATTGTATGTTATGTTTAGTTTTTTATCAACAACATTAATCTCTTCAAAAGTATCATTCTCTTGTCGAGTATTTACAACAGCTACGACTGAAGTTGCATTATTCTGAACATAATCTGAATAATTTGAGTCCTTGATGGCCAGTTTGTTAATCGCTCTCATTAATAGCTCCTACCACTTGATGGTGCCGATGGGGATGTAATTGGTGATGAGGTAGACACCACTGTTGTCTGCTGAGCACCGTCAGCGACTGCGATTGTTGTTTCGCTCTGTGTGGTTGTCGAGTTATTTAAGAAACCATTTTGCTTCTCGGATTGTACAATAATGTTGCTCGTGCAATAATCGTAATTAACAGTGGAGTTGTTATTGTATGATATCAACAACTGAGAGCTCTTATCTTGTGGAGGCGAGGGCAAGATATTGGTGTCGTTCTCAATAGTAAAAATAGAATCAAACACGGGTAGTCGTATTTCGTCTGGTATATCGAGTTCTAACTCTGCGTCAACATAATTAATCATCTTGCAAATGACTGATCTTTTGTTAGTTGTTTTTACAACGTCGTTATCTATTCGTTTCCATATTGGTCCCGTGATCATTGGATCGCCGTCTTTATCTCGTTGGAATCCCTCCAAGTACATCATTTCTTGCACCAAAAAGTGAGTCATCAAAAACTTGTTATCGGTTTCATCCGATTCTAAGACATCAACGGGAGAATCTAAGAAATTTGTTTTACATGTGTCTGACCTTGAAGCAACAACAGCCTTAACATGCATCGGCATATCTCTCAATTGTCTTTCCATATCGACATTTTTTCTTCTCATCTTTTTAAAGATAACGTTGTTTTCTTTCGTTAGATCAAAATTTCTAGTGATCTTTTTCTTTAGTTTTCTGTTAAGAGAGGATTTGATTTTTTCTTCTGTCTTGATTGTATCTTTAGCATTCATATCTTGCAACTCAAACTGCTCGTTAATTGAATACATCTTTGTTGTTTGGCCAAGATAGTCTCTTACATCAGGATCTGGTTGTCTTTTAGGTTTGGGATCCACAGATTTGGTGCTGACTGGTCTTAGAAACTTGACCCTTTTTGATAAATACTTTTTCTTCTTTCTCTTTGAGCGGTTGATTTTGTTTACCATTTTGTTAAGTTCTTTGGAATCAGCGCGGGCTGCTCTGGAAAGATCAATCTTTTTGCCTTTATTTATAATTGATAAAGGGCTCATGAACGAAGGGGCCGAGGTACCGATGTCCTTGAAAGCGTCTCGTTGGGCTCTGGAGATGTTCCGAGATTCTTGATTATTCAAAGAGGGAGAGCCTTGGAAAAATCTATCTCTCTCTTCTTGTTCTCGTCTTCTGTAGTCAGATAACGTGATGGTTGAGAAGTCGTCTTTCTCAGTGTTCTCGGGCATCACTCTGTATCCCACTCGGGTTTCTGAAAAATCAACGAATTCTAAATTTGAATACTCTATTTTGATCAAGTTGTTCAAGATCGGATTTTTAGACATAGGGGCAACTTTTTTTGTAGTCCCTTGGAATATTTTATTGAGGTCAAACTTAAAGGCAAATTCCTCTAGTAATGTTTTATAGTTCTCGATAAACAATAGAATACCATCCGGACTTCCAGTTTTGGGATTAATTGAGTTAAAGATGGATTCTTTAATTGCATCCATGTCCTCATCAGTCACATTATTTAAAAATTTATAAAGCGAACCATAGTTCTCAACTCCGATTACCCAAGGAACGTTTATAGCTGAGGCTAGATTTTGCAAGTCATACAACGAGTCCTCAGATGTTTGAAACTCAGGTAAGAACTCTTGACGGATTGAGTCATAGCTTGATCGTTTTGATCCCCTTAAATAATAAGATTCAAGTGATTTTATATCGCTGGAATACTCTGAGTACTTTGAATTTAAATAATCAACTGTATTGTCGATCATCTCGACAGACAATCTATAAGTAAATTTGCCGGTATATAGGTCTTTTGCTTGATTATCGGTAAAACTTATAAATCTTATCTTATTATCATTTGGGGGCACCTCTTTGATTGTAGAAAGGTTGCTTACCGATGAAGACAGATTATATGGTTCCAGATCTTTTGTTGTGCCCAGAATCACGCTGGTTGAGGGTATGACCTCGGCAATCTCTTTGCTTTTGGCGTATGGATTGGTTTTCTTTCTAATTCTTATCTGTGATCGTTTAAATGTGAGTTTTTTGATTTTAAAATTTGCAAGAACCTCAGCATAAACATCAGGATCCAATTGTTTAAGAAGATTTCCAAATTTAGTCTTTTGTGAAAATATTGCATCAT
>CEOH01036505.1_pt1 | contig 11399 bp, 19 predicted proteins | sample 530311 | NCBI WGS metagenome assembly CEOH01 (sample SAMEA2619923, study PRJEB7988) | marine metagenome | biome: marine biome (ENVO:00000447); feature: deep chlorophyll maximum layer (ENVO:xxxxxxxx); material: "saline water (ENVO:00002010), including plankton (ENVO:xxxxxxxx)" | depth 60 m
GCATATCAAGGAGACTTCTTATTTGATGACGATATAAAAGAGGTCATTGACATTGAAGGGGTACCGCACATAACATTTAAACCTAATACTATAGTATATGCTGTACCGGTTGATAGTGAAGAAGGTCAAAAAATATTAAACTCACAAATCGGTGTTGTATTTCATACCGAATATGACGTTACATTTGATCAAGAAAATTATGTCAGATTTTCTACTAAAAAATTTGGTGTTGATGTTACGAATTTAGATCCAGGCCCTAATGTATATGTTAAAGATGCTTATTTTGAAAATGACGCTGGACATATTACATTAACAGATGATGAAACTAATACTATTAATTCATTAATACAATCTGCTAAACAACATTTATCACAAATAGATTTTAATAAAGTCACTGAAAAACTATTGTCTAGTTTAAACACATATATCAATACTGAGATAAGAATTGGTGATTTTTTAAGCAATACTGAATCTTCTTTTAGTCAATTTGTACAGTGGTTTACAAATAAAATAGACAAACAAATAGATAAATTAAAAAGTGATTCTGGTAAAGCGAAAGCTACTCAAAATAAAGAACAATTGTTAGCTTTAATACAAGATGCATCAACAGATATATACAGTGTATTTGAGTTTCAAAAAGCAGTAAAACAATGTAAAGATGTTTTTATACAAAAGTATAATAATATGATGCGTGGAGTTAATATGAAGAACTATTTGTTTGCCGACAATGGAGATTTAGTAGTAACAGATCCTGAAGGGTATGTTGCTATTGACGCCACTGGAAACGCTGTTAAGTTTGTTGATCGTTTAGAGTTTAGTAGAGCTAATTTTGCTATTGATAAGGATAGTAAATTCAAAAAGAATTAGTTGTTTCCTAAATTATTTCTGTAAATACTTTAGCGAGAATGACTATTGTATTCAACCTATTCGAAAACATTTACAGTTCTGAGTTCTTAAAATCATGGATAACATTAACTACATACTTAAATCAAACTGGTATACGTTATCATATTTCTCAGCACAATAGTTGTAATGCTTTTTATGCAAAGCAAATGTGTCTCGGTGGTAATGTATTATCTGGACCTTCTCAATCACCGTATCAAGAAACAATTAAATATGATAGGTTAGTTTTTTTAAGTAATAAAATTACTTTTACACCTGCACAGTTTGTTAAATTATATAATAAATCTTCTGAGCATAAATTTATATCTGGAAAGGCGGATGGTAGGTATAAGGTTCTTGAAGAAGACGATAATTACATTAAAGCGGATTATTTAGATTTTGATTTTGTTATTATACAAAAAGGAGTATTTGAAGAATTAGAATACCCTTGGTTCCGTCCGCACGTAAGTACAACAGAAGCTGAACAACAGTTTGTTGATATAGATATCTGTCGGCGCTTAAGAAGACGAAATTTAGATCTATTAATAGATAAAGCAGTCGACTTGCAGGGAGGTAATTTTAATTTTATAAAAACAGATGAATAAGACTATAATTATATGTTGCCCAGGTGATTGTTTTTCAGGAAAATTTATTAATTGTTTAACTCAATTAATTAAACATTTAAACAATCAGGGCTTCAAGGTGTACTTTTGTAGTGCCTATTCACGTAATATATACGAAGTGCGCAATAAGTGTATGTTAGGTTCTCCAATTAAAGGCACTAATCAATTACCGTTCGATGGACGACAATATGACTATGTGTTATGGATAGATAGTGATATTGTTTTTACAAACACAGATTTTGATTTATTATATAAAGAGGATATGGATGTAATATCAGGTCTTTATATTATGGCAAACGATAAAGACTTTGCCGCTGTAGAAACTTGGGATGAAGATCATTTTCAAAATCATGGAACCTTTGAGTTTTTAGCTAAAGAAAATGTGCGTTCAAGATATATGCCATTTAAAGTAGAGTATGTTGGTTTCGGTTTTATTTTATTTAAACAAGGCATATTTGAACAATTACAATACCCTTGGTTCGAACCAACATATTTACAAATTCAAACATCGCAAGATTTTTCCATGGAAGATGTTACATTATGTCTTAAATTAAAGAAAAAAGATATTGATATATATGTACACCCTAATGTTGTTGTAGGGCATGAAAAATCAGTTGAATTGCGACTATGATATTTGATTTAAGCGAAACACCGGAAGAATTTTGGTATAATAATCTCGAGAAATATAAACAAAGAGAAGCAGACGAGTCTTTCCCACAAAATTTAACTGTTAAATCTCTATTGAAGATTCGTAAGACCGAAGTAGCTATATTTAAAGGTCATTTAAAAACTGAGTCTGCCTCAGATATGTTATTAATAGTATACCCTACAGCTAATACTGGTATAAAAAATTTTATAGGTATTGGAGTATCTGATCGTGAGTATTTATTAGATTCTAATATTCAAATATACCCACTAGCTCATACAAAGACTATGACTGATGATTTTATGTTTGATTTATTAGTCAAAGGTCATGGGTGGCTTATTAAAGATTACGGAGATCTATCCAGTTACTAATAGACCGTATACGCGGTTAAAATTTTTTTGCAAAAACTGTGCAAAAACGTCTTAAAGGGATTTATAAATGTTACTCTCTTCGAATTCCTTTATAAATGTATGAATATTGAATCTATTTTTATTTAACTTTTTGAGATACTCATATGTGTCTTTTATTAATTGCGTATCATTAATTTTTCTGTTAGCTGATTCTAAAGTATTATAATAAAAGGGATAATCATCTCCTAGATATTCTACAACAGCTGGATGACAGTTAATTAATAGTGGAATATTTCTAGATATACAATCCGTAACACCGTTGTTTGCACTAGTATCTAGAAGATCGAGAAACCCGCATGTGGTAGTCATATACTTATCAAACTCTTTATTCTCTAAGTGACGATGTACAATCACATTACCTCTTGTTTTTTCTCCAGTGAATGTACATTTAAGATTAAAGGTCTCTAATTGTTTTTGATACGTTTGGTGAGCGTATGGTAATCTCCCTAATAGTACATTTTTAGTCATTTTAGTGTCCAATAACCAGAAACTTTCAAAATTACGTAACCAGTAACCTATGCAAGTTAATTGAGGATCCTCTAAAAAAGCTTCTAAATTAAATTCCTCAACATCTAAAGGCGTCGGGTGTATTAGAGTCTCTATAGGGATATGATCGAAACCATATTGTATAAATAAATGCCTCATAGATTCTTCTAGATCACTAGATAAAGTGAACATGCCTCTACAGTTTTTAAGTGCTAATAAAAATGGTAATCGAGCACACATATTAACCGGTGACTGTTTAATGTCAAATGGTTTAGGTATTATCATAGGGTTATGAATGATACCAATCCAATCTCGTTTATGGTGAGGTAATACTAGAGCTTTATCGTTGTTAAACGTATAGTCCCAATCGAACGTTCGTTCGACAAATTCATCTATAAGAATATCAGCTTTCGGATCATGGAATTTATTTATAAGGCTTTTTGTTACCCAGTTCCATCCAGCACGATGTATCTCTTCTTTAAATGTTTTTTCTCGTACGAAATTTAATTTTGTCATATTGCATTATGTGATGCTCATGATAAACTTATTTAGTGATTCATTCTGATTTACTCAACTCGTTAAATAATGAGGAAAAAGTAATTTTATTAGCTTGTATACAACATGCAACTAAAAAAGATTATAGGTATGAAGATTTGCAGTATATACGTAAACCATTCTTTAAGCGCGTCTTAAAGAAATACTATAATAAAGTTAAACCTAATCAAAAAGAATCGTACAAGATAATGGTGGATAAAATAAACCCATTACTTAAATTATTCTAGATGTCTCTGAAATTTTTTTCAATTTTAGTGTTCATATTCTCTATTGGCTGCTCGACTTCACCAGTGAAATATGACAAGCCCGTTAAAGTTGATGATTATAAAAATTTTGTTCGATTAAAAGAAGAAAAAGAGAACCCGGTTTCAGAAAAGCCTATCAGTCAAAAAATTAAAGAAAAATTCACTTTAAAATCAAAACCTAACACAATAAAAGTAGATAAGGTTGAGACAAATAAAGTAGAGATTAAAAAATCCACTCCTCTTTCTCCTTCTAAACGCAGTCCGCTTAAGCGTAGGATAAGACAAACAACCACTAATACTATCACTTCTTCAGAACCGAAGCTACTACCTATGGCACCGCGGGTTGAATCTGAACCACCGCGGGATCTTAGTAAAAGTATTATGTTGTATTTCATATATCTGCAAGCATTCATTATTTTAATTTTCGCTTTTATGATTTTACGACGTCGCAAAAAAGTAAAAGAAGATATACCAGAAAAAACTGGCGAGTTGAACTTATAACCTAAATATATTAATAACAATAATATATGACCTATCAAGACTTGTTAGACCAATTGAAAGATATTCCAGAGGAGTATTTAGATCAAGACATAGAAGTAGCTGGTGATTGTGTAGTTGAAGAATATTATGATGTTGAGTTTAAGTACGATAAAGATGATGGTACGATCGAAATTCTTCTAGTGTGACTTGCCTTTTTATTTAGCGAAGCTATTCTTTTGTCATGGAAACTTCGTCGATTATTTCCTTTCCGTCAGATAAATTAATTGATTTTGTTAATTTTATCAATGAATGTTGCGCTGTTATTGAACACGATCAAGTTAGTGAGTGGATTATGCTCCCTCACGGTTTTTTAAATAAAAAAACCCCGTTAGAATGGTTTACAGAATTTGGTCCAGAAAAAATATACAGGTTACTTTATTTTATTGAAAAGGATGAAGCAGATTTAATAGATTAATATGTTAACACGAGCTGAAGCGTCAAAATTGTTGTTTAAGCGAGGATGGCGTCCGGGTTTATATCCTGGTGTATGGAAGGACCCGGTTAACAAATCACTCGTAGTATGGTTCGTGGCACTTCAGCGAGAAGGTATTAAATTTAATAGAAGAGATAAACCCTGGAAGACCAACCAGTTACAATTTAAATTTACATATGGAAACATTACATAAAACATGGTTCGTAGATATTGATGGTACAATATTTTACCACCTTTATAATGATAGTATTGATGATCTTATAGAAAAATATGGAGAATCAAGTCACTTGCATGAAAAGCCTATTAAAAATGCGATAGATTTTTTTAAAAGTCGTCCAACAAAGGATAGGATTATTATTACTACTGCGAGAGAAGGTAAGCATAAGGAACACACATTACGAGCATTAAATCATTATAATATGCGGTATGATCAGTGTCTGTTTGATTTAGCAGCTGGACCTAGAGTTGTTGTTAATGATATTAAACCACCGGGAGTAGCTGGGAATACAGAATCTATAACTACTGCTTATGCTGTTAATCTTAGTAGAGATAAGGGTATTAATTCTGATACTCAAATGATAGCTGGATATCATAAAAATGTAAATGAATAAAAAAGGTAAAAAAGATAAGTGTATTATATGTAAAAGAGAGACAAGATATGATGAATTTGATCATATTGATTTTCGATATTTTTACATTGAAGGTGCTGGACAATTATGTCCATGGTGTTATAATGAAACGTACGAAAAGAAAACGAAAATCAAAAACGTCTGGGACTAAAAACTACGATATTCTACCAGAAGATTGGTCTGATGATTATGGTATGGTTTGGTTCTGGTAATGGAGCCATTATCTAGAGAGTTTCTCCTCAGCCAAAAAAAATGTTGTGGATCAGGTTGTAAAAATTGTCCATACTTACCGCGACATAAACGAAATGCCGATGTGGTGGAATTGGTAGACACGGCAGACTTAAAATCTGCTTCCTGTAGTGGGAGTAACGGTTCGAGTCCGTTCATCGGTACCATTAAATAATTTTATGAATCGGGAAAAAGGAGAGAAATTAGATCTTATTGGTATTTTTGTAATATTTTTTTTGATAGTATGTTTAACAGGCTGTTCATATACGATTTATAAAGGACCTACTGAGCCTCATGTTCCAATTGTGGTTCCTTCTGATAAAGAATGAAAATATCTAAACAAGAATTACAAATTAAAGTTAACGAGCTATCAGAAAGAGGAGAGTGGAATTGTTGTTATAAGTTCCCACATGATATTTCTACAAGAAAAACTCATATTAACAGCCCGGGGTATAATTTAAATAAATGGAAACGTTTGAGTCCTATAATAAATGAAATAGATTTAAAAGATAAAACTTTAATAGATATAGGATGTGGAGATGGTTATTATGCCATCGAATGTGCTAAAATGGGTGCTAAATATGTGTTAGGTACAGATATAGATTCTCTTAGAATAAAAAGAGGTATATTAGCAAAAGAAGTCTTTAATTTGAGTAATATAGATTTTAAGTGTATTGATTTGTATAAAGATAAAATCGAAAAATTTACCGTTGGAATGGCGTTAGGACTCCTTCACCGAATACCTAATATAGATGAATGTTTAGAAAAGTTAGGAACTATTGCTGATATTTTAGTTTTAGAATTTAAATCTTATGATACTGAAAAAGAGGTTTGTTTACCTTTAAACTCTAAATCTAAATCCAACGAGTATAATAATCTATATTCTGTACCTTCTGTTAATTATGTTAAAAAGGTATTAAGGTGTTTTGGGTTTACATTATTTTCAGAATATAAAGATACAACGAGTAGTTTAAATTATAAACGACCTATTTTAGTTTGTAAGAGATGATAAGTCATGAGCATAAGTACATTTTCATCGAGATTCCCAAAACCGGTACGACAACAATATGTAGTGTTTTAAAACAACACGAAGCAGAGCAACCCTACAAGCATTTAGATCTTAAACAATATAAGGAGAGATATACTAAAGAGTATAATTCTTATTTTAAATTTTCTTTTGTCAGAAACCCGTGGGATAGAGTAGTATCATTATATAGTCGCAAAGGTGATGGTATTCAGAAAAGTATGTTTCGCCGCGGTCAACAGATCGGTCATGGGATGTCATTTGAACAGTTTGTAGATTGGATTGAATTATCAACTGACACATGTAGAAAACCGACTCCTAAAAAAAATATGGTAGATTTTTATATGGTAGACGGTTCAATAGATATTGATTTTGTAGGTAGACTTGAAAACATCCAAGAAGACTTTAATATAGTTTGCAATAAAATTGGAATTCCACGCCAACAATTACCACATATAAATAAATCAAAACACAAACACTACACTCGATACTATGACGATAAAACTAAACAAATTATTGCAGAGAAATTTGCAAAAGATATTGAGTATTTTGGGTATGAATTTGGAGAATGAAATATGAGTTGTCATAGTATACCAAACGTATTACATTTTATATTTGGCTTAGATGAGCAGACAGAGGATTTTCTGTTTGTATATTATCTATCAGTATATTCGGCTTATATAATAAACAAACCAGAAAAGATATATCTGTATTATCATTTTGGGTCAGGAGGAGAGTGGTGGGAGAGACTTAAAGAAATTCCAAGATTAGAGTTAGTAAAAGTTTCCTTACCAGAGTATATAGGGAAACATAAGATAACTAAAACAGCCCATCGTGCAGATAAGTTAAGGATGGATGTGTTGTTTGAGTATGGTGGGGTATATATGGATATAGATACTATATCTGTTAGACCATACAAGGATTTATTACAACATGACACAGTACTTGGATTAGAGGAACTACGTCATCACACTAACCTAGGGCCAAAGTCTATAGCTCGTTGGGGAGAATTACCAGTGATTAAAGGTATAGGTAATGCAGTAATGTTAACACGTCCAAAAAGTCAATTTTTTAAAGAGTGGATAGGTTTATATGAAAACGTATTTCATCCTAATGGTTGGTCTGAAGCTTCAGTTGAGTTACCTAAGCACTTAGCATATAAAGACTATAAAGAAATAGAGAGACTTGCCAATGAAATCGGTGGCAATGGTATTACACCGGCTAAGATTAAACATTTAAAAGATACATTTAATACAGACAATTTAACATTATTAGGATCAGATTGTTTTTTTCAGCCTTATTGCAATAGGGTTAAGGATATATTTGTAGATGAATATAATATACCGGAACAATTAATAACATTGCATTATTGGGCATCATTCTCATATACGTACTTTAAACATATAACAGGGTGGGATTGGGCAGAAAAAAATTCACATACATTATTCGGTAAGATAATGTCACAAATATATTCAAATGAACATTAACATAACTGATATATGCAATTTAAGTAGGATTCCTGTATGTATAGAGAAAAACCCATTATATGTTACGTCTGTAGAAATTTTAAACGACGTAAATATTAAACCAGAAGATACTTATTTATATAAATTTTATAAACAGTTTAAACCTAAAACATTAAAGCAATTATTTAATATAAAAAATTCTTCATTTTCGTTTTTAGATAATTCATACAAAACATCATTTTTGCCTTGGATACACTACAAACCTGTAAATACTGAGGATGTCGCTTTTATTGATTTTGATGTTTCACAAAAAGTATTAAAACTTAAAAATTTAATATCTTCTATACAACAATATAATTATACTCCTGAAAAGTTTCCGACTAGACAAGGAGGTATATGTGGGTATTTTTTACAATATAAAAAACAAAGTAAATTTTATGTTACAGCAGGTAACCATAGAGTAGCTGTATTAGCAGCTTTATATAAAGATAATTCTATTCCTGTTATTTTTGAAAATAAATCTTTTTTAAAAGATAAAGAAATGAAGAACAGAGGACCTATACTCGACACATATTCATCTGAAAATATTGACAACTGGCCGAGTATTGAACATAACACGGTACATAAAGAATGTGCATTGCAAATTATATCATCTTACTTTAATAATTAATATGAATCCTGTATTTGAGAAATATAAAGACAAACATACTGGTGATAGGGTATTTCTAATAGCCAATGGACCTAGTTTAAAGTATACGAATTTAAATCTCATAAAAGATGAAATTTCCATAGCAATGAATAAGGTTTCTCTGATTTGGGCTGATAATGAAGAATGGAGACCAACGTATTATCTTTTTTCATCTACTAATGTCCGTAGTCCTATATGGGGCCAATCATGGATTGATTCTGTACGTGAAGCAGCTCAAGAAGAAAGAACTACGTCGTTTATAGCTAAACAATTCAAACAATGGATTGACCCACAAGATACTATTCCTCAAATAAATTGGTTTAAGAGCTTATCTGAAAATAAACCAGATACGAGTGGAAATATACTTGAATCATGTTTTTCGCGAAATATTAATGAACGTATAGATAAGTCAGGTACGTCAATGAATTTAGCATTACAGTTAGCTTATCATATGAATTTTAAAGAGATTGTAATTCTAGGTAGTGATTTAGGGTTCGTCCCTGATGATGGGAGTACTTCTGATCCTAACCATTTTGATGAATCTTATAGAGCAGAAATCGCTGGTTATAAGATAAAAAAGATAAACAATCAAATGCGTAATGTTCATTCTTTAGCATATAAAAACTTTTTAGACAGAAATAAAAATAATCCTTATAAAGAAACTAAAATTTATAATGCTTCTCTTAAGACATATTTAGACGTTTATCCTATCATAGATTATGAAAATTATATTTTACATAATAAAATTATCTATCAACAAGATAAATTAAAAAAAGCTAAAGAGTATTGGGATAACCCTCATCAATATGTCGTCAAATGAAGAGAGAAATTTAAAAATTCGAGAGTAAATTAATATATGAAATATGTAGTCACTGGTGGTGCTGGTTTTATAGGTAGTACTTTTATAGACGAAGTACTAAAAGAAGATGTTAATCCTACAATAATTTGTATTGATGATTTTTCAACAGGGTTTAGTAGAAATATACCCACATCTTTTAATGTAAATGTTATTAATGCTGATATATCTATGTTAGCAGGTGACAATGAAATTACTAATAAGGTAAAAAAAGAAATTGCAGGAGCGGACTATATGCTGCACTTTGCCGCGAAAGCAAGAGTACAACCATCAATAGATAATCCTATTAAATTTAATGATACGAATGTCAACGGAACTCTTAATTTGCTAGAGTTATGTAGGGAGGTAGGTGTTAAGCGATTTGTTTTCAGTTCATCGTCTTCTATATATGGAGATACAGAATTGTTCCCTACTCCAGAAACTGCTCCTTCTTGTCCCTTAAGCCCATACGGGTTACAGAAATTAATAGGAGAACAATATTGTCAGTTATATTCCACTATACACGATTTAGAGACTGTATGCTTAAGGTATTTTAATGTATATGGTGATAAAATGCCTACAGAAGGAGCGTATTGTTTAGTGATGGGTGTATTTGCTCATCAAAAACTAATTCACAGACCTCTTACTATATACGGTGATGGTAAACAACGGAGAGATTTTACTTCCGTAAAAGACGTTATAAAAGCAAATTTATTAGCATGTACAAGTACTAATGTAGGTAAAGGAGAAGTTATTAATATTGGTAACGGTGATAATAAATCAGTACAAGATATTGCTAATATATTTGGTGGACCGTTTGAGTATAAACCTAAGCGATTAGAACCGTTTCAAACTTTAGCAGATAATACTAAAGCACGAGAATTATTAGGATGGGAACCTACAGGTAATGTACATGAGTGGGTAACTGAATATGTAAGAGAAATAGACAACCGTATGGCTAATATACCTTTATGAAACGTAAGAGAAGATCCCCTTATACCTATTACGCACCAAGCGCAAAAAGGTTTCGTAAATTACAACGTGGTGCACCTAATAAAATACCACCATATACTTGTCCTGCTATTGATAAGACTGTTGAGCAAGTTAACAGTTTAGTAAAGCAATTAGAAAGACTTAGAAAACAAAATCAAAAACTTAGAAATGCGGCTGAGTACTGGGAAACAACTGCTGAATGGCTTTGTACAGAATTTTTAGACAACTAAAATGATTGATATTATATATTCATATTTTAATCAAAAAGAGTATACTCGAGAGATGTTTAGATATATTAACAAATATATAGATAAATTCTTTTTAGATCAAATTATATTTACCGTGGTAGACGATAATAGTGATTTTCCTATGATGGATTACTTACCGGAACATGAAAATTTAAATATAAAAATTTATAGAACAGATTATGAAGGATATAACCCAGCTGGTGCTTATAATCTAGCATGTTTAAATGCCGAAACAGATTCCGTTGCTAATTTAGATATGGATATGGTTATATATAATGACTTTGTTGATCGTTTATTATCTATAAGAACTACAGACGATAAGCATCATAGGTTTTATTTAGAAAGAGCTCATAAAATGGATTTTCGTCTAGGTAAGATTTATTATAAAAAATGTGGCTATCACGGATTAACAACAAAAGCTACTCGTGTTAAATATCTACATGATGAACGGTTTTCTGGTAATTGGGG
>CEOH01028580.1_pt1 | contig 11382 bp, 7 predicted proteins | sample 530311 | NCBI WGS metagenome assembly CEOH01 (sample SAMEA2619923, study PRJEB7988) | marine metagenome | biome: marine biome (ENVO:00000447); feature: deep chlorophyll maximum layer (ENVO:xxxxxxxx); material: "saline water (ENVO:00002010), including plankton (ENVO:xxxxxxxx)" | depth 60 m
GCTCTCAATTGATGTTCAGCCTTATCTGCCAATTTCTTGTTTTGAACACTGGTCATATTGCTTATCTCTGGTGCCTCCCCCTCTCCTCCTGAAAACCCAGACATCCCAGCAGCCGCAAGCATGGATAAAGAGAACCCAGACCCTCCTGCAGATAGCCTCAAAGCATGGACTGCTTTCTCAAGAGCATCACCTTTGATGGGTTTGAATGACGAATCATCTCCTTCAAAGCCTTCTACAATATGATAGTTAGGCCTGTGATATTGTACTATAGCATACTTATCCCAACCAGCATCTATAGTCCCCTCTCCACCCCCATAAAGCCTCTCTTTCGTGGAATCACCTAAACAATAATGACCATCATCTAGTGCGACACAATTATTGCATTGGACAGGATTGTTTTCCCGGTCTAAATAAACACCTTCACCCTGACACTGTGGACACTTAATCAGAGCGGGGTCATGACCACCCATTTTGGCGACTGATTCTGCTCTAGCCCTCAAAGAACCTCTATTGTCTAAGGCTGAGGCAATCCAATTAAGGCCGTCCATATTAAGTAAACCACCCCAATTTTGGCTTGGGTTGATATAATCCCGATTAGGTTCACTAAAACTAGCAAAGCAAGATGGGCAGCGACCTTCTTCTACATCATCTCTACTGAGTTTCATAAAACACTGTGGGCACACTGATTGTGGGTAAACACCTTTCAAGTAAAGATTAGTTTCACCGACACTCACCTTGGTACCATGCTGAGGGTTGGTAGGGTCAAAACCATGTGGGATATACATCAAAGTGGAGATGTCATGTGGAATGGCCCCAGTGTGTGTGCCTAAATCCATTGGTGTATGAGGTATTTCTTGACCACTGTGCTCATCAACAATATCAGGGTGGGTGAAATAAGGGATGTGCATATCTAACTGTGGGAAGGAGTCCATATATTCCTGAACACCCTCGTTAAGTATTTCGTCCCATTCTTCTTCTAATTCTTCTCTCTTCTTCTCTAGACCATCTTCATCAAGCCTTGTTTTCATTAAGTGTTCATACTCTTTCTTGTTTATATCCCCGTTCTTAAGTCTCTTTCTCAATACATCTGGCTGTTCTTCTTGATATTGTCGCTTAAGCCTTCTGAGTTCGATAAACTTCTCTGCCGTTAAACCTCTCATCTTATCTCGAAAAGCCACTCTATGTGTGTCCTTTTCATTTTCAGGTATGCTATGAGGGACAGTACCATAAGGTATAGTGCCCACCATATTGAAACCTAAGGCGAGCATTCTCTGAACCCCTTCCATACCTCCATAATACTGTCTAGAGGGTATTTCATACCCTAAAGCCTCTTGCATACGCGGACTCTTCATTAATTCAGCGTGGTTTGGGGCTTCATTATCAGTCTCCTGTAATTCTAGCCTTTGCTTACCTCCCCCGACATGAAGAGTATGTTCACGAAGTCTAGTAGCACCACAGTATTTCTGGTCTGTCGGGATAATCTGGGAACAACCGGGGTACCCACATTCCCCAAATACAGGTTTCTTACCACCTTCCCACTCAGTGGGTTTAGGTTTCTCCCCTTCTTCCAATAATGGGGGTTCAGGTTCAGAAGTTCCATACCTCCCCCATTCGTCCATTGAGTCTTTCAAACCCTCGAGTTTTCTGTCTTGAGCCTCAGAACCAGCAGGGACTCCCCAACCCTCCTGTGGTGGAGGCCCAATCTGACTCTTCTCTCTTCCTCCCGCGCCCCAGAACTCATTTGCTGTCATCTTCTCTAATCGCTTGTCAAAAGGGGTAGTACTTCCCATACCACCAGTCTCACTATACCAAGGGTCACGGATGGAGTATACCATCCCAGTCAGATTGCCTTCGTCATCACGCTCTTCAAAGTAAAGTCTACCAGTGGACCGAGGGCGGGTTTCACTTAACAATGAGTTATTATCAACATAATCACCAGTAATTTCTTCTGGCATCTGGTTAATCTTAGCATTAGCGGGATTCACTATCAATTCTGTAGGCTCAAAAGGTTTAGTAGGCAACTTTGTCTCTATGCCCCAACATTCCATAGATTGCCCAGCGAGGAACTGTTTACCCATATGCAACTTTTCCGCTTCTCGCTCAGAAAGGCTTACCCCACCATGCCCATCACAACCTGAACAAACATGAGTCCCTTCACAGGCTGGACATTGTAATTTCATATGCTCATCATCTACAAACCAAGTAGGATTATCAGCATCGAAATTAGGATGGTCTTCCCAATTCTTATGAGTGTGGGGTCTAGCATTATCTCTGAAGAATTGAAGCACTCTAGGGTCACCATAATGAATCTCACCATTACTAATGATAGGCCTACCTGCACTATCTAACGCTAAATATGAGCGCTCTCCTTCCGATGTCCTGAAATCAATGAAAGCAGGGGCGAAATGAACAAAGTCTTCAACATTCATATGACCAATCCCGTCACAAGCATTACAAGCAGTAGCATAGCCCCATGGATTTAGATTAGACCTATTTCTAATGGGCATGTTTGCTCTAAGCGCCCGTTTAGAACCTTCAGGGTCTGTAGAGCGTCTCATCAGCATATCATGCACGCGTTCCCACGCATCTTCCATAGCATGTTCAACACTTTCCCCATCTCCATAAGATTTCACTAAATCTTCAAGGGACAAAGGAAAAATATCTTTGTCTCCTAATTCCCACATTCGCCCTGTAAGTTTTCCAAAAATAGAGTTAGCAAGCCACCGCATTTCCTCTAATGTCTTACCCTTTGTGGCCATCAAACCATTAGTTTTCTGGTATAATTCATGTTCAGGGTCATCAAGACCAGGGTGGTGGTCAATCCAAGCCTGTGCAATATCTACAGGCATATTCCGGTTGTTCAAGAAAAGGGCCATATCGGGGAAATGTTCAGTAGTTGGCATAAACCCATGGTGGTCTGGAGAATAATGGCCATACATCAAACTGTCCTGACAATCTCGATAGTGACCTTTGAGTTCCCCAAATACCCTTTCTATATTTTCAGGGATTATGAAAGGCTCACTCGAGTCACTAATATTGAATATAGATTCTGGCCAACCATGTTCTTCAGCCCATTCTGCTCTGGGACCTAGATAATGATACTTCCATTCTTTCTCTGCTACCAGTAAAGGCGCTATAAGATGTAAACCAGTTTTCAACTCATTTCTGTGCACAGAATTAATTTTCTCCCCTTTATCTAAACCTAGGGTCTTTCTAGCCCAATCTTGCATACTCTTCTCATCACCCATTCTCAAACCAGGGGGTAATTCCTCAATATTTGTTTCACCTGCCGTAAGATAAAGTGGGTTACCATGTGTACCGACAAGATAGTCGGGGGCAAGAATATGTATAGCGTACAACCTTCTCAATTCATCATCATTCTCAGGCTCGAGAATGTCTTCCCTCTCAATTTTATCTAAGAAGGCTTCACCGTCGGTATAATTCTCTCTATCATATTCACTCATACCCGGAAGAGTGTCTCTATGAGCATTAGAGTCAAAATATCTACTATGGAACTTGTGAGTGAATAGTTCTTGAGGAGTAGGTCTTTGGCTTCTCCTTCTTAATGCAGCATACTTAGCAAAATCAAGGTCACCAACATGTTGACGGCGCCTAGGGCCTTGAAGTTTCTCACGCCTTCTCCCTTGTCTCATCTTACGATACTCCTCAATAAAATCCTTACCTTCTGCCTCCCATTCCGCCTTTTGCTCTGGGCTAATACTCATAATAGTGTCAAAGTTTTCATCCTTATCCTGAATCTCATCCAAAAATGGGCCTCGGGCCCAACTGGCATCTTGTATTTTCTGCAATTCAGGGGGTAGCATCTCATATTCTACCAATTGTTGGTAGATAGTCTGACCATCTTCATTTTGGGGGTCATTAGGACAACCTTGACCTCTCCTACCAATTCCAGAAGCGTTGTGATATCCGTCCTCGTCACCAAGATAAGGGACATCTAAGGATGTAGAGCCAGTAACTAACATTGGGGGGTCGAGCGACTTTGCAGCATTCATACAAAAGGGGCAATGTGTGTTTTCAGGTGTCATCTCATCGTCAGTACCCATGCTTTCCTCTATTGCTTTACCAGTGCCAAAGTCTGAGAACCCTTCTCGCCTATGCTTATCTAAAGCCTCTCCATAGTCTGAACCAAGAGCAGCATTGAACTCATTACTTTCCCTCATCACTAAATCTTCTAAATTAAGATTAAGCATCTCTATTTGAGATTTTAAGTCTTCAGTGGGATTTTCCAAATACATATGCATTTTCGCTACTATATCATCGTGTAGACGCCTGTATTCATGTGCCAGAATTAAAGCCTCAGAGTTTATATCTGACGGATTATGGAATACTTTAGATTTAATCCCTAGGCCTTGACTCACCCTCTGATTATGACCATTACCGCAACAATGACAAGCGGGGGTCCCATCTCTCATTAGGTGATTATCTGTGACTGCTGGTACCATAGTCTGTTTACTATATCTTTGAATACCAGTACTTCTCTCTAAGTATTGACCATCACCTAAATACTCCCTTTCAACACAAGCGGGGCAATTAACTCCTTCTTTATAGTTACCCGTCCCCTTCTCTCTAGCCCAGCCCTTACCATGGCACACACCACAAGGTATAGCACTAGACCGAGTATCAAATCTACCTGGATTGTTAATTTTACCTAAATGGTTCTTCACTCTCTGCTCAATAGCCTCAGGGTAATCAGGTAAGTGTTTATCGTAAGATAACATCTCACATAACTCTTCAAACCATGGGGAATGGACAGCATCTCTCAAAAAGAATCCTAGATGGCCATGGTTCTCGTCTGCTTTATTGAAAGCCGCACTCAAAGATTGACCAATCTTATCACGAATCTCATTTCCTTTAGCGTCTGGGTTTTCTAAGATAATCCTCCTCCTCAAATCCATAAGATTCTTCTTTCTGAGCATCCCCCCTCTCACTTGACCATCCTTACCCATGAACTCTGTATGCAAATCGTTCTTATGCAATAAGATATGAGTACCATTAGGTAATATCCCATATTCTACAAACATGGCTAAATCTCTAGCGTGTTGCTCTTTCCTTTGGGCGTTACGAATCGTGGAATGATACCTTTCTAACGATTTAGCCATACCATCTAAGACTTCTTTAGTTGACTGACCTTCTACATTAATACCATGTAGGACTTTATTGATGAAACGCTTTTCGTTAAAGTACTCACCTTCACCATCACACATCATACAATCTACCCCGAGATACTGGTCTTTACCTGTAGGCTGCCCAGTTTTATCATCAATACAATCAGTGCAAGGAGTAGTGAAACCTGCCCTTCTAGCCTCTCCAGTGATATTTCTCCTAAGGTTATCTTGTAACTGCTCATATTCCTTATCGAACCCTTGAATAATCTCAACCTTCTTCTTATCAGAAAGGGGGGCTTTTATATCTGCACCGGGAATTTGCTTACGCCCTTTACATCTTCTACATTGGACCATGCGCTTACTCCGAGGGTGTTTCTTAACTTCACCCGTAGCACCACACGCAGGGCAATCAACTATCGAAGGGGCTAAAATTTCTGTTTTATCTCTACCTCTATAGTCTCTCCTAGTACCTAAGCGCTCTGCTATTGCTTTCTTCCCTGCAGCGCTTTCTAGAATGAAATTGTCATCCCTTCTATTATTATAACTGTCAAAGAGAGCCCTTCTTAATTCATAAAATCTCTTGCCCTCAGGGGTACCATCGTAAGCCATCTGTTTCTGCGCGAACAACAATAACGCAGGAGATATCCCGGTGCTTCTAGCACTTTCATCATACAACCTCGATTTATCTTCTCTCTTTTTGCTAAATTCTTCTTGAGACTGTTTGAATATATGTTCTTGAGTACCCTTGGTAAATGGGACGAAGAGACTATTGACAAACGAATGTTCTGCCAGTTTTCTTTCCATACCATCCTTAGTGAGATATCTAGGGTTGCTTGGCGATAAAGCATTTTTACCAGTGGAGTCATCAACCCTTTGGTGCAAATCCTCTACCCAACTGTCGTACCTATCCTTATTCTCAATAACCTCGCTTCGTATAGTGTGGGTTGGAAAAGGTGGTTTACCCGAAACAGTTCTTCTAGGTCTAGGGTCGAATGCCCCATCATCAGGACCACCTTCAGCAGGCCCCTCAAAATAATCTTCAGCCTCAAGCGAATCAGGTTCTATATCGTCTCTTTCTTCTTTATCAGGCTCTCCGGCGTAGACGCCTTGCCCCCCAGTAGACGCCTGACCCCCTTCTGCAACCTCCAAAGAGTCGAAGTCACCAATTTCTTGAGAAGGAGGGGCCGAAGGGCGAGTCTCTTCAGTAAGATAGCGATACAACTCCCGAGAGCCCCACCTCCCAATAATTGAAGGGTCTTTCATATCCCCTAAGCCTCTGCTAGCAAGAGCAGACTTCTCCCCCTCAAAACGGGCAATCTCTCCCATAAGGTCCTCTCTTTCTGATTTACCTACCTTCCAATTATGAAGGAATATAGGAAGGAGAGGCTGCACTGTACTACCAAAATCAATTTGACAGCCCAATATTGTCATTCTAACCTCAGGTTCCAAGGACTTCCAATAATTGGTTAAACGATGGTATCTACTATCTAACTTACCATCTATCTCTTGTGGAACCTGTGGACTAGACATGATAATGCCGGTAATGTCCCTCATAGCATTATGAACATTATCAGCGTGTTCGAGATTTCCATACCCACTCATGTCACTCCTATCACCCATTCTACTATCGGCACTCGTTGTTGTTGAACCATCATAGCCCAAAAGGTATGGGCAATCACAATCGGCAACATGTCGGTAAGTTGAACCACCCTTATTGGGACACTCTTCGTCGTGTAACTTGAAATTGCTCATATCTCTGATTATGTCAGCACAAGCATGGTCATGGTAATACTGTTTCAGAACCTTCAACTCATTTTGTCTGTAGACTTCCCTCTCAATATTCTCTCTATCCTCTTCTGGTCTCTTACGCATCCTAAGTTCGATAGCCCGCTGAGTGCGCCAATGGTTATTCTTAGCATCAATTGAGCGTTGAAGAGTCTTTACTTCAGCCGCTTTACTGTCATCAAACTGGTGAGGGTGTATCTCAGCCAACTCTTTGGCTCTCTGCGCCCAAGCACTTTTCACTCCTGGTTTTTGTTGCGATTTTAGAGCCAACCAATTTTTGGAAGTCTCATAGGCATTAGTTTTCTCATATCTCTTGTAATGCTCTTCCCCTAATCTGGTATGAAGGCGCTCTATCTCATTCCAGACTCTAGGGTTAAGGAAAGCGGTGTTATCCTCTTTCACTGCACTTATGATAGGCTCCTCTTCATATTCTATCTTGTCACCAACATACTTGAACCCAGACTTACTAGCCAGTTCCCAATTAGGAGTATAATTACGAATAATTTCGTACAGCCTAAGGAACATATGTTCATCGTGACGATGGGCATTTAGAATGTGTTCAGCCTCTAACCCATTTTCACATCTTAGTAAGTCGGCAATGAGTTCCTTCTCATTCTCATCAGGCGCTTTACCTAAAGCGGCTTTGAGCATTGAACTCTTCAGAATCTCCCAAGAAGACTCTACAGGGTCAATCAACACATGCCATCGCAAGAGGGCCCATCGCATCAATCTATCTCAAGGTTTGAGAGATTTCCAAGCCACATCAAAAGCCTTCCTGGTAATACCATGGCTTGGGTAGTCTTTCCTATGGAACTCTAGAGCCACTCTCTTGCTAGGTAGTTTCTTGCGGGCCTTTTTGGGCTTCCATCCATGGGCGATAGCAGCCATCATGGTCTTTTGTTTAGGACTTACCGAACCCATTAGATATCGCCATCATTCTCACCAGAGACTATTGATGGGATGCCACTATTACCCCGACCATGCCCAGGAGTGTCAGTCTTATGCGAAGTGATATGAGCAATCATCTCATCTAGTTTCTCACCAGCCCTCATCATAGGCTTGATGTTTTTACTGTGATTAGGGTCATGAATAGCGACCCCTGGTGTTTGGACTGCTGCTGCTAATTTACTCCTGAACTCTAAAGCGTCTGGTAATATTGAATCAAACCACTGCTGAGTAGACTGGTTATTCACACTCAGACTATGGTCCATCTCAGCCTTACGCCTTTTGGATTCAGGGTCATCAGTTTGAGGCCCATCACCACCCGATGTGTTTTGAGAACTGTCAGGCATGAATGAAGTGCCAGAGGAACCTTGCTCATTCCATTGCGCGGTAGTCAGCGCTTGATTCTTAACCAGAGACCACCAATTATCATGTGAAGTCTTTATCTCTTGTTGACTAGACACTAACCCTTTTTGGTCGTCAATTATGTCTTGCCTCCTTAGTCGAGCAATTTCTTCTCTCCTATCCTTTTCTTGATTATAAGTGCTTATTAGTGACTTCAACTTACCCGCAATCTCTGCTGTCTCAGGACTATCTGGGTCTAGATTTCCAAAGCCACCAGCAGTTAAAGTCGGGAAGCCACCAGGGCCACCCGTCTCCATAAGAGGTTCACCTTCTACGAACTTTTTACGGTCTGCATCCAATCTCTCGAATCGCTCATCTTCTAACTTACCACGAGTCTTTTTACCCATTCGGAGTTTGTCGTCCTCATCCCGATGAGGAGGGGCATGTTCCAACCATTCTTTGAGGTCTAAATCACTATGTAACCTCACTAGAGTTTCCAACTCTGATTCATTTAAGTCACCTTTCCGCGCTTTCCTCTGTAGTGCGAAATATTGTTCGGCACGAGATTGCATCTCTCGCATCTCATCTTTGAGATTTCTACGAAACTCAGAGGGTTCACTTGGGAATTCATTCCAGTCCGCGGTCTTAGCCCTCTCATGAAGACGCCTTAAGTCCTTGAGAATGTCGTCAGTAGTAACTCCAAACATGGTGACCTACACCCCCCGGAAAGGGTATGACTCTATGAGACTATTGTTCAACCTCATGGTGACCTACATATCTATGCTCAGGGGGTGGAAGGTCTTCGACACGGGTCACACGGACCCCAGTTTTCTTTCTTCCATAAGGTTTCTTACCTCTTAACCCTACAACAGTGAATTTACCCTCTCTACCCCTATTCCTCCCAAATTGTTGGACAAGTCTCGAATCTGGTCCTTCTGGCTCGTTTGCAACAGACCATTGTTTGTTTTTGGGGAGTTTTATGTCGTCTGCTAACCATTTTTCCCTATCATCCGGTGGATATGCAGTCCAATTGACTACTGGGGGCACTCCGGGCCACCCTGTCTCTTCAGAAAGTCGCCAATCGTGCTCTGGAAGAGTAGTTTGGCGCTTGAGGACAGCCCACCAACCAAACATGTTCATTTGGCCCTCAGGTTAGTCATGCCCTCTTCGGAAACTCTCTACACTTAGGGCAAGAGCCTTCTTCCATAGGGTGGCTTCTAACTAATTCATGAACTTTCCCACCCCATCCACAAGAAGGGGCACAAGCGATATCAGTCTCACCTTCAGTGAGATGGTTCATGAAGTCCTCATATTCTTGCTGCCAGTTATTTTTGTACGCACCTGCCCTGTTAGCAAATTCTGTTCTCTCTAAAGCCAGTTTCACTGAATTGGGGTGGATTTCTTGCCCCAAAATTCTTGATAACCATGCAGCCCCTTTTTCAGGCCCGGATTGTTCAGCCCTGCCGATAGGGTCAATCTCTACATTACCAAAATCCTCAAACTCAGGTTTATCATCTGGTTGTGCATTTTTCAATAACTCCCAGGCCTCACCCAATGCATCTCTGCTTTGTAGCAAAGTAAATCCTTTGAGGTAGTCGCTATCTGACTGTTCCATTAGTAATCCTCCCCAGTATTATTCATCCCAGCATCTCTACGCCTAGCATCTACTGATTCTTGCGATTCTTCTGGGTGGTTCATACGGAACATGGATGGTATGACCCCTCTTACCCTATTTTTGAGATTTTGCCAATAAGAGTTTCTTAAGGCTCTCATCTCCTTATCAGTGAGACCCCATTTATTCTTGGGAGTCGGGTCGGGGTGGTACTGGGCGGGCACCTCTGATAAAGAGATAAAACGACCTGAACCAGGTGGATATTCAACCATATCCGTGGGCTCTTCTTTGAGTACTGCCCAGGATAACTGCAAAGCACCCATGGCCACCCGGATAGGGTATGCGCGTATGATATTTACTGTTCACCCAGTTCTTCTTACCCCAACGGCATTCCTAAACGCCTTAACAGGGGACCGTTGCAACCCAGGGACATCTGGATTGTCTTCAAAGAACTGTTGATAATTAGTGAATGGTTTAAAGGGTCTATTAAACAAGTGTGCATTCTCCGGTGCAAGATAATCAAGATATATACCATACTGCTCTTCGTCTGACATATTATCTGGTTGGATAGGCCCTCTTTCTGACTCATACCTTGCCCTTCGCTTTTCCGCGTGCGATGGGCCTTCCCCCATTTCTGCTGCTAGTTCTTTAGTGTCTATTGGCTTACGAACACTTGGGCGATACCAATTTCTGTCAGGAGAACCTCTCCTACTACTATGAGACCTGCTTTTCAGAACTCCCCAAGCATCCTCTAGGGCCATAGTAGGCGCAAAGGGTATGAAGGTATGACATTTACTGTGAATCAGGCTGAGTCCTACTATCGAAACTAGTAGATTGTACATCACGACTAACCATAATAGGCTCAGGGTGCAAACCTAGTTGTTCATTCAACTGTTCTGTGTATTCCATCATGGCAGGGTGGTGAGGAGAGACCCAGGTCCCCCTCCCAAGACCCCTATCAGCAGATACCCTACTCATTTCGTCATGGTAGTCTGTTAGGAGTTTCAAATCTGATTTAGCAGCATCTGATTCGTGATAAGGTACCATCTTATCCTGAAGTTCCTCGTATTTTCTATAATACTCACTATCCCAATGATAATCACCATCCTCTTCATCATACTCATGGTCATAGCGGCCTTCTTCTTCATCTTTGTCTAACTGTTTACCCCCAACCCTTTCCCACTCCTTATGCCTATGAGAACTCTCTAATTTACCTAGAGCACTATAAAATGCATCTACTACTTTATTTGTTACTCTACCATTAATTGTTCGTACCTTAATCCCCCTAGGACCCAATGGTGGATAGTCGTCGCGGAAACCATACCCAAGCCACCCATCTTCACCATATAAGCCAATTAACTCTGCCATTTCATCAGGGTAATCTCGAAAATTTTCAAGATATCTCTGTAAAAGCCTTTTCGCAGCAGAATATGCTGGTAAATGATAGTTTATGCCTGTCCCTGTTCCGGCCCCAATATGGGCTTGTATTCTGGGGTCATCTTTTGGGTATTGTCCTTTCAGAAAACTCCACGCTTGCTCTAGGGCCACGGTACGCGCAAAGGGTGTCTACCC
>CEOH01015175.1_pt1 | contig 11353 bp, 4 predicted proteins | sample 530311 | NCBI WGS metagenome assembly CEOH01 (sample SAMEA2619923, study PRJEB7988) | marine metagenome | biome: marine biome (ENVO:00000447); feature: deep chlorophyll maximum layer (ENVO:xxxxxxxx); material: "saline water (ENVO:00002010), including plankton (ENVO:xxxxxxxx)" | depth 60 m
AACTGTCGACAGCGATATTCTCATCAAGCCTAGGATCAACAAAGAAATTAGGATATTGCTTTGGAGCGCCGGGCCTGGAAATATTTCTTAAAATAATTTTATTTCTAGGGTTGTCAAATGATACCAATGTTTGAGAAGAATATGTCGATGTGTAACCGTGAGCATCAACAGCACTGACTGCATAAATCGCATCTGGTGACTCTCTGTTGAACGTTTTATCTTCGAAATACGTTTGCATTCCTCTCGCATTTGTTATTTTGTCGTCTCTAACTTTTTCTGGCTTTAGAGTTTTTACCTTTGAATCGTCAAAGTCAATCTCGCCAATACACATAAAGGGTTCATAAATGGAAGAACGTTTGAAAATTTGAAAATATTTTACGTCTCTAGATCTTCCGATTGGTGGCTGCCACGTCATTATCAAACCCTTTCCGTCGTCATAATTAAATTGATAAAATACACCGTCAGGAGGGTCAGGTGCCATAAATTCCTCTGTTATGACTGTCACTTCCTTACTAGGTTTGGATTTGATAAAAAATGTAACTCTTCCCTTTCCTTTATACCATGCACTGTTAAATGATGTTATTGCTGTTATCATGTACACGTTCTTTACGTTATACGTGTATTTAGAGCCGTATACTATTCTAGTGTCGATATAGTTTGTATTTTCTGTACCCCTCAAGAGTATTTCTGTAGTTCCTCTCTTCTTTCCAGAGGGTGTCATTTGTGACTTTGCCAACACATATCCCACATGTGATACAGACAACAATCCAGACTCAGCCCCTTCGGGAACAGCCTCCCACGCATAGGGTGCTATGTTAATCTCGAGATCATCGCTAGTAAGATCAGACGACCTCGAACTCTTGAATTTTCTAGAAATCTCAGAAATTTTTGATCTTTCTATAGTAGCTGACAGGGGTGAAGCATCGTCGGTTCCTGAAAATGATGCATGGGCCACACGCATATTGAGCTGTGTATTGATTTTGATATTTGATGCAACGTCGTATAAATCTAGATTTTTTCCTTCTTCAATAAAGTTTACTAAAAGTTTTCGCTTGTCAGGTTCAACAAGAGATTGTAAGTGTTTTTTGGCCAAGCCGGTCTTTAAAGAAAGCTTAGTTGTTTGATCGCTATCTTCAAACGGTATCTCCAAGAGATCACTTAGCGCTTCTAGTTTTTGAGATGCCCTAAGACGAACATCAGGATCAGACTCAGAAAGAAACATAAAAGAATCAGTTGTAACAGAAGCTTCGTCTTGTATGTGCTCTAATCCAAACGATTGATAAGCTCCTGCATTCTTCTGGTCGTTGATATTTCCAAATTCTATGATTGTTCCGGGTGAAAAATTTATATCAATAAGCCTGGGTATTTCTGACCTGAGTGTTCGCGATTTTATCAATCTTTGCGTGCTTTTTGCTAGAGAACTTCCGGGAACCCTGGGATCTCCACTTGAATTGATTCTTTCATCAGAAGAGAAAAAATTATAAACAAATTTTGCCTTTATGTCTGATGGGTCTGGTACGTCTAGAATTGAAAATTGACGACTAGGCTTTGATTGTGATGTCATTTTTTCACCATAGATTGCCCGCTAGTAACTAGCACCTCATAATTGTATATTCCAAACGTTCCTTGTGTAACGTCACTTTTTGCCAAATCAGACGCATACTGATTGTCTGACGTTGTGGGTTTTCCCGACACTATTTCTGTTGTACTACTATCCCCAAATGTACTAAACATGCTGTTGTCACAAATAACTGCTACAATTCTGTCAAAATAAGTCGGACTAAATATTTGCCTTTCTATAGAGCCTGCTGTGAACAGTGTGCTAGAAAATATGTCATAAAAAATCTCTGCCTTTCCAAAATTCAGTTTTTTCATATTTGAGACATGTTTGTTGGACATTTTAGTAGTCTCTACTGCTGTCAACTTTAGCATCTTATCATAATTCAAAAACGAAGAATTATCAGTCTGTATAAAGACACCTGAAAATGTTCCGTCTTCTAAACCTGCAGCAATGCCTAGATTGTTGGCTAAAATTTCTGATCCTGTATCTCTTAAAGATTTTTTAAAGTCTGTAAGACTCTCGACAAAAAAATCGTTCGGCGATAAAATAGAAATTATTTTCTTAATTAGGTGTGATTTTACTTCATTTTTTACTAAGTTTCGAGCATCAACTTTAGATGCCGCACTGTTTATGAATGTCAAACCAAGCTGCCCATTTTCTAACAACACTTCGTTGACAACAGCATCGATGTTATTGGGCGGTTTAGTTGCAAATGAATCAAAACTTTTTGAAGAAACTGTTGGTGACGTTGAAAAAAGAAAACTTATTCCAGTTGATTTTTCCCCAGTAATTGAATCCACTCTAGAAACGTTTGCAGACATTGTCGACTCAGCAATAGGAGACAAAAATCCTTCTGCTATCTTAAACTGAGGATATATTGTGTTATCTAGATACTCTGTTGGTAAGCCTACAAAGAATATGTTTACTGATTCTGAAGGTGTTGCAGATAATTCCTCACACAAAACCTTTATTGCTGCTAATTCACCTACTGTAATTTTTGGGTTTCTTTTTGCAGGAGAATTTTTTGCCCTTACTATTTCCTTTAGCCTTTTTTTACTAGCCGCCAAAGATGCATCTGTTAAAGAAAGCAAATAGTTCTTTCCGATATCTGTGCTTGCAAATGATGAAAACGCATCTGACACTTCATCAGACTCAGAAGTTCCTGCTAGCTTTGATGATAAGTCAATAAGCGACTGAGTTTGCTGCCTGACATAATCAAATTTTGCTGCATAAGATGCCAATGCAAGATAAGGCAAGTCTCTTTCAGCGGCCAACTCTTCAAGTAGCTCAACAAAAGATGAAAAAGATTGTGAACTACCACTAAAAACTTTTCCACTAATATCAACTGAAGGGCTTTCTAGATCCAAGTTTGGAATTAGACCCTCATCATTAAATGCATTTTGAAAAGTTCCGGTTTCAAGACCTTCTATAAGAAGCTCTAGTGCCCTAGACGTAAAGTGATTAGATGATCCTTCACCAAACTGTCCCCTTACACGAATCACAACGTGCTCTGCACCAATAATAGCAGACGCTTTTGGCCAAAATTCATTTTTGAGTGCTTTGGTGAAGTTTGCTGACACTTGGGTGTCGCTCATCAGAACCTCGGAATTAGTTGGTCCCAAAATCTTATACATTAAAGTGGTTGTTGATAACACACTACAAAGATCTACAACAGACTCAAAAAGTAAGCAAAGAAGAGAGCTGCCATCGATTTTTGACAATCTAGTCACTCTGTTAGAATTTATGAAATTGGCTTCTTTGTTTTCAGACTGTGCTAATGATGCTGCTTCAATAGTTGCATCCACAAATAAGGATGCCAGTTGGTACATCATAGAATCTTCATTTTCTGCAATTTCATCCACAAGAGAAAGAAGATTCATATCAAAAATCTCTGGATTTTCTATGTTGTCTGTCTTAGATAACGATGACATCCCGTACACTAGCATTCTTGCATTGCCTGTCATTGGCTCAACATCAAAGATATTTTTTTCTTTTGCTGCCATACGAATGGCAGAAGTGTCTAACCCTATGCTCTCATCTTCTGTATTCTTTGTGACATCTTCTGTCTCTATAGTGAATGTGTCTTTTGATGATGAACCTTCTTTTTGTATGCTTACTTTGGTTTTTTTCTTTCCAGTGCTATCAGTCCAGCTAATAGAGTCAGTACCTGGATGAACTATCAATTCGTCTCTTTTTTGCAAAAGCTTATAAGCTATTTTTGCGCACATCGAAAACATTATAGTTCTCGCCACCTGTGGACGCGTCCATCTAGATTTCTTAATTTTTGTTCTACCTATTGTTGATAAAATTGCCAATTCAGCAATTTTATTTTTATCAGCGTATGTCACGTCTCCTGATGCTGCCTGTATTCCGACGTTTACTATTTTTAGAATTTTTGCATAAAGGCCGTGAGGTGTTATGATTTGCGGATCTGCATCTCGAAATGTTAGCATCTTATAAAACTCTAGAGCATCATCACAACTTTTTTGGGCAGACATTAGTGCGCTATCAAAAAAACCCATTTTATTATTTGTAGGTGTTCTAATAGTTGTTTTTGCAAACTCAGAAGTTGAAGTTGTGACTGTGCCAGCAGAGTGGTCGCTCTTATCAAAATTCATGCCGTCAAAAAGAAGAACCTTCTTGCTTCCCGGAGATGTCTCAATTCTTGCAGAACCCTCTTGTGATACTAGTAAAAAATCAGTCAAACTATTTTCATAAGATGTCTCTGTTGTAGCAGAAGCAGCAGAGGCACCCGTATAAGTCATAGGAAAATCTAAAGAGTCTGATCCAAATCTTTGCCCTAAGGGAGTTTGAGAAAGTCTACCTAGACCAGCTGAGACTAACAGCTCATTAGCAACCATGGTTGTCATTATCATCGATCGACGATAAGGATCCTCTTTGTTGATTTGATAAAAAAAGTTTCTGTCACCGTAGTATGCTAATCTGGAATTTGTAAGAATCATAGATCCGTTTTCAAAAACTGATCCTAGATCTGCCAAATCTTTTCCAAGAGTTTTTATGCTTGGTACTGTCGGTGTCGGAAAAAGCGGTTTACCAAGTGCAAATGGATTTGCGTTTAAGAATTGTTGATTGGGGCCGGGCTCTACAAGATTTGTAGTCATTCCGTTTTTTAGAAAATTTTCAACAATTCTTAAGCACATCATCAAAACAGTTGTTGCTGATTTTGAAGAAATTATGCTGCTTGCATTTGATTTTACAAACATTCCCGTCACTAGCTGAACCGGATCGACAATTGCTGATAGCGGTGTGAATGGTGTAAGTGGACCTATATTTTCTATTTTTTGTAATGCAATTTGTGCAATACTGTCTTTACCAGACTTTAGAGACATTATATCATCAAACTTCCTAATCTCGGCTAATATGACATCCGCAAGATCTATATTAGACTTTGCTCTAAGAATGTTTGCCTCTATTTGTTCGTTCTTCTGATCAAAGAATGTCGCATCATTTTCTAGAATTTTTTCAAACAATGACTTGGCATATACCCTAGAAATTTGATCTTCCATGAAAGCTTGATAAATTGATGCATAAACGGTTGAATAGGGCTTTCCTTGAAAGTCAACTGTTCTCTGAGACAATACTGCAATGGGCTCTGCTCTATTAGAAGAAAATCCGGCGTCCTCAGATGTCTTTGCCTCTGTTGAAGATTTCGATGTATTCTCTACTGTGTTTTGGTAGCTGTTAGGGTCAATTGCCGCCTGTGCTCTTACAATCTTTGCAGGAGACTTTTCTATAATAGGGATCAATTCAGAATTTGTGATCGAAGAAGCTGACTTTGTCTCAACGACTTCGCCATCAACAAAATCAGGTTGGGAAGATATTTTTATTTCTAATTCTTCTAACATAAGCTACCTAAATATTATAGAAAAACATTGCAGCTTCCTTCTCACTGCTTTTAGAGTCTTCAGCGCTTTCTGATGAGTAACTGTCATATGAACCCCCTGCAGAATTAAATCCTTCGCCTGTGTCGTTTGAAAATGACTCCTGGTTGCTTGCATCTGTAAATTGTCCGCCTCCTTCACCCGTATATGTGCCCGTTGTCTTTTCTATAAACTCACCAAGTGACCATTCTCCTCCTGAATTTTCTTCTGGTGGGCTTCCTTGACCACCCGTACCATACCCAAACGGATCTTCGGCAGAATCTTGTTGGAATAGATCATCTGGATCTTGTTGACTCATTTCCTTTTCCTTGCTTGCCATGTCCACAACTTCCTGGTTCTCCCAAAATTCCCCGTCCCCTAGTTGTTTTACAGTACTTTTTGGTGACTGGCTTGTTGGACCTAGAGGAGAGGATCCAAATGCCGGAGTTTCGAAGGACTCATAATCAGGTATGGCCTGGTCCCAATCCGTGCCTTTCCACAGATCGTGTTGAGGATGCTTTGGCTCCTGTGGCATATGACCTTCCCAAACAGTTCCCGCCTGATCGTTTCCCTCACCTGGAAAGCCGGGTGGTAAAGGCACGGGATCCTCTGGGACTGGTGGGGGTATTGGTGTAAATAGCTTTCTATGACTTCTTGGATTTGCACCTATTGGTACTACTTTGTTTTTCTTTCCAAAGCTTCCAAAGATTGCCCCTACAATCATATTTGCAGGCAAAGAAAAGTATTTTGTGCTTTTAGCTACAGGAGAGCTAATAGTTTCGTCATCATCAAAAGAGACAGCTGTGACTTGATACTTTTTCTCTCCTACAGCATTATGATAACGATCGTCTCTAAAAGTATAAAAGCCACTTTCAGGTGAGTTAGAAACAGTTCCTAGTAAATTTTGCTCTCCGTTGATTGTACAGTAAACATTGTAATAGCTCACATCTTGTACATTTCCAAACACGTTCCACTCTAAAGTCGTGTGATACGTTCTATCTGTTGCTGTAAGTGTTTCGATTTTGGGTGCGTCTTTCTTAAACTTTACTGTTTTGACAAATTCAATTCCAACCTGGGCTTCTGTTATTAGTTTCTCAATTGATACACCCGACTTTACTTCTGCTTCTGGTGGAAGAACGCCTAGACGATCATATATTTTTCTTGAAAATCTAGAAGCTTTTTTCTGTATCTCTTGATCGATATCTGTGTTGATTCCAACTGTAGAAGACTGTAAAAATACAGTTGGATCTTGCAAGCAAACTTTAAACACATACCGATACTTCTCTCCAAAAAGAGGCGCCGGTAGTTTCTTTTGTTGTCTAATTGTGTTATCATCAACAAAAACACCGACAGGTATTATTCCAAAACTAACTCTTTTGCCGGAAGCTACTTCGTACCTTTCGACTATCATCATTACGAAATTTTTAGCTTTTACTTTGTCTGCCTGAAGCTCTGCAATAAATTCGCTGCTCACACCGGCATCTCGAAGTGCTTCAATTACTGCATTGAACAGCTCAGCCTGCTCAGTTACGTCTATTGTAAATCTAGAAGTCGGAGATCCTGTGTCATCAATTCCAGTCTCAGGATCACTCACATTAATGTTAAAGGGAATGCTTTCAATAGGGAACCTTCTTATGATAATTTCATCTTCGTCAGAAATAACTTCTTCATGAAGGCTGGACATTCCCGGAAAGCCCACCCGATACGCGGCAAAATATCGATATTTTCTTCCCAATACTGCTGTTTCGTCTCTGAATCTTACATCTGCTCTTTTTCCTGCAATTAAAGCTTCATAGCTTCCTTCTTCTGTCGGTATTTCAGTTACTGTGTCACTAAAATTTCCGTATTTTCCGAGCTCCTGTCTCAGGAGGCGGACCGTATAAACTTCTTTTGTTAAAGTTGTAACATTTACGCTTATAAAGTTTTCATCGTTGATGGCAAATATAGAAAGTGGGACTGCAGCAGAATTTTTAGGGTCGGTAATTTTTCTAAAATTATGAACTCTAACAGATGTAAATTCACCCAATGTCCCGTTTCCATTGACAACAACAAATCTATACGTCACTTTATTGGGCTTGACATTGTCTACTGCATCTTTGAACTCTAAAGTATCGTCCGAACCAAATGTCATGTCAGTTACAGTTTGTACTGTGGGACGTACTAAGAGAGGATTTTCAATTATTCTTACAACTCTTACCTGTGATAATGTTGGATCTGTTCTCGTCACCCTAAATTGAACAGAAGCATATGATGTATGCGTGATCATAACGTCTGGCGGCTCAGGATTTGTCAAAAATTCCATCAGTTGCTTTCTGTGTAAGATTACAGAATGCATAGGAATAAAAAATCTAGCTTTGTTGCCCTTTTTTTCAGAAATAATGGGAGTAACTCTTACATAAATTTTTCCAGAACCTTTAATTTTCTCCTTCTGTATTAGAACATTTCTATCAATCAGACGTCTAATTGGAAGCAAATCAAAAACTGTTGTGTTTGTCTTGGTATTTTCGGTGGTCTTTGTATCTTTTGAGCGTGCTAGATCACTATTTTGTTTTCCTGTACGAGATTTTTTAGTTATTTTTCTTATATTCCGAAGGCTTTTGCCTGTACGAAGTGTTCGAAGCGCATGTGTTCTAGATTTTTGAAAATGAATACTGGATGAATCATTACTTGATGCCAAAGAAATAGCACTTGCAATATCTACTGTAGAAAAGTTTCCTGAAGCTGCTACTGCTGCTGGGTCGTTTCCATTTACCTTTGCAATCTTGGACTGCATCTTATAGCTAGTAGAAGTTTTTGTTTGTGTGGGCGGTGTGGACACCGCGTCCGGATAACCCGGCTGCGCTATTGAAACTACTCGATGCATTGAAGCGTTGCTTTTTTTTGCCTTGACTATGTTGTTAGAATTTTGGCCTGCAACTGTGGTGATAACTTCATCCTGTTTTTCAAATTCTATCTGAAATTTTCCCACACTATATGCATCATTTATCGCATATTTTTGAGGATTAGCTGTAAACATTTCAAATTGCAAGCCCTCAACACCCAATAACGATGCCTTTCGATCATTGACAATAATCTGCGATTTATACACAAAGAAACCTTCATCAGAAATGAACTGATTTTTTTCTGTATATTCAACCTCATTTACAATGTCAATCAAATCAAACTCGGGCACATCAGAAGCGTACTGAAAAAGATCAGATGTCAAAAATGTTCTAACTTTTAAATTTGCCATATCTTAGTCCAGCACCACGGTAAAAATGCACAAAAAAGTTTCAGAGCCAAAGCCGTCTCTCATAATTTTTCCAACATAAAAAACTCTCTTTCCAGGGCTTGTTGGATCATCATCAGTAAATTCTCCAAAGTCAACTACAGAAAGCTTCTGAATACCTCCCAAGTCTTGCTCAAAAAACTGAACTATTATGTTATTTGCTCTGGAAGATTCTGTGAACTCGAAGTCAATGTTGGGCTTTCCTTTTAGAGACTTTAGTAAATCATCAATTGATATTATTTCTCTTTCGTTAAGTTTTGGATAATTTGCTAACGGCACCCCTTCTGTGGCACCCGGGAGAGGCACATTAACAGGAGGCAAATACTTGAAATTTGGAAAATCTGCAAACCTTCTATCAGAGAAAATGCTAGGTATTTGCTCTAAGTGGCAGCTACCGATACCTTTTTCAGCTCGAAAATAGTTTGTTGAGTCTTTGATATTGAAAGTGCCAGTCAGGGGTGCAATTTTTACTTGTTGATAAAAAGAAAATTCGTCAATGGTTTTTATTATTCTTTGATCTGTCAAGTTTTTGGTAATGCCATCTAGTACTCTTGGAAGTGCTACAGACAAATCACTGCCGCTTATAATATTTGGATGTGTCATAATCCCAGTATTTACTGACCCTGAGACTAGCGCTCCTCCTGCTATGTCAAAATCTTGTGTTCTAAATGGACGCAAGGAGAAGCCAGCTTCGAGCTCGGGTATGATGACGTCTTGGAATCTATCGTGTGCTTCAAAGAACACTCTATCAGATGCATCTTCCGCAAGATCAGGATTTTTTTGACTTCCCGAGGACTCATAAAATGTATGCATGTCTGTGAAGGTGGCAAAATGAATTTGCATTTCACCAGTGCCAGCTTGTCGCTTGCCCTCATGAGTTATTACAAAGTCTATCGACCTTTCTTTGTTGTTTAGAATTCCTGCCATTACACTATCTAATTATCAGAATATTTTAGTTAAAAATGACCATTGAGAGAATGCTATGAAGCACTTGCACTCAAAACATTGTGTATTATAGAAGTATTAACTCCAGTCACTGTTGTATAATTTAGCTCATATGCACCCATATCATTTGGTTTGGCACTGCTACTAACATTCATTACTTTATGTGGGTAAACCCAGGTTAAAGATCCGCTTGTAAAATCCACAGTTCTTGTAGACCCAACTGCTGCGCCCAGACAAGGTGAGTCTTCACTTAGCTTCAAAGATCCGACGACAAGAAGAGGATCGGCTTCAAGGTCGCCAGTTCCAGGTCCTCCGGAATAGTTTGTTGGTGAATTTTCACCTTTGTGATCATAAGTTCCTGTCACGCAATTATAAGAATGTGTGCCATTCGTAGAAATGGCGGCAATAGTGCAAGAAGCAGAAACTACTATATTGTATTCTGCTGTTCTTGATCTAATTGCATATTGTCGAGACCCGTGGTCCGATCCGCTTCTAGGACAATTACTAACTGTGTTGTGTTGTATTGTTGGAGAGTCTCTTACACCGTACCCTCCGTGAATTGCTGAGCTGGCACAATTATAAATCAGGTTATTTTTGATGATACATTCTTCAAAACCTCGATATCCATATCCCGTACAGTCAAATATCTCGCATCTTTCTACTGTCGTTCCTTCGTCTGTTGTGTATATCCCTGTTCCGGTTACTTGGTGAATCTTACAATCCCTTATAAAAGCTGTCTGTCTAGATGTGACCTCTTGTATTGCTGCATGATTGGCTGTGTTGGATCCGAATCTTTTAAAAGTTATGCCCTGTATGACCCAATCAGTATAGTGCTTTATAGCAAAGTCAGCATTGTAACCGCCATCTAGTGTAGGACTACATCCGGAACCTGCCTTAATTACAAACTCTCTAGGGAGCCATCCTGTTGTGGCTTCAACTTGATTGCTTGTATTGTCAACTCCAGCAGTGCCGTTTGTCACGTCATATGTAGCACTATCATTGATGATTATGGTGTTGCCGTATGTTATTCCCGACCCTGTATTTCCTGCTATGTGAAAAGCATGTGACAGAGTTCTGAATGGTGACGCTTCACTTCCAGCGTTCGAATCATTGCCCGAATCTTGCGACACGTAATAAGTAGACATCTAGGAAATCTCCACCCACGTTGGATCCGGATTAAAATAAAGCAAAATATCACCAGAATGTATGTCTAAGCAGTATCCCACAATTCTAACGATATCATTAGTCCCGCTTGGGGCGGTAAAAGTAAACTCGGCAGCTGTCGTTGACACGTAAACTGGATAACCAATCACAGCTGTTCCACCCACAGCAGAAGAATCCAGCCTGACGTATCCCTTTACTAACATTCCATTCGTTGTTGGAGTTGATCCCAGGGCGATAGCTAACATTTGGTAAGCTCCTGAGTCTCGTGCATTTGCATTAGACTGTGTCCACGTTCCGTCTGTGTGCAAGTAATATAGATACCCAGCAGCTGTCGACCCTGTGCCATATTTCAGTATTTCTCCACCACCTTGTCCTGCTGTTAGACTTACTTCAAATGTTGGACTGGAAAAATTGTCAGTAACAGTCATTGCTGTGTTTCCGTCAGTTCCTCCCACATTCATAACTGTAAAGGATCCAGATGTGCCATTCAGCCGATCTGCGCCGCTATCATATGATAAATTGCCGCCCGAAAAT
>CEOH01008479.1_pt1 | contig 11347 bp, 14 predicted proteins | sample 530311 | NCBI WGS metagenome assembly CEOH01 (sample SAMEA2619923, study PRJEB7988) | marine metagenome | biome: marine biome (ENVO:00000447); feature: deep chlorophyll maximum layer (ENVO:xxxxxxxx); material: "saline water (ENVO:00002010), including plankton (ENVO:xxxxxxxx)" | depth 60 m
CATATAGCAGGGAAAATCAAGTGGATGTTAGACCATTCATACACGGCTCTACACGGTATAAAGATGGAGCAATGGAGGCGTAATTTGGAAGAAGTAGATAAAGAGATATCCCTCGCGCGGAAAAAATTAGAAGATTATTATAAGAGGTTCCCTGAAGTTCCCCATTACGAAAGAATCACTGCTGAGCACATGGCGCGCCCATCTGAACCAGAAACGAAGGGTAGTCTCTTCCTACGTGCGTGGAGTGTACTGAAGCGTGAAGAGCCCATTGAGCGTGACACCCTGAAAGAGGTCAAACGTCTACGGCGCGACATGGGTAAACTTATTCGAGTGAAGAAGCGTGGCAAGGCTGAGGCGCGGCCATGAACAGTACTGGGGACCCGATGCCTCTGAATCATTGTGGGTTGTTTTGGTATGGCGGTAGATAAGGACAAGAAGAAGAAACACGGCCTTGTCATGGTCATCGCTGTAGGTGGTAAACCACCTAAGAAACCTGAGAAGACTGCAGATGTGCAGAAAGCAGCAGGGCGACGTGGCGGCTCACCAGTTGGTGGTGGTGCCTCGACAGGTAGTCGACGTGGTACAAGACACGCAGAACGAGAAACTCCTCCTGAAAAGCCTCCAGTCCCCCCTTCTTCTGAGCAAGATATTCCCCCTCATCGTCGTCCCCCCTTCGAGCAAAAGGGGCCATTCGCTGGGGTAGGTGTAAGAGCAGGGCACGGTATCCCAAGTAACCCGCCCCCTTACAGAAGCAGTACATCAGGAGAAGAAGACGAGACTCCTGTTAGTAGAAGACCAAAGAATGAGATGAGAGAATTGCGAATAAAGGACGCAGAAGAGAGGGCAAAGGAAGGAAGAAAAGATATGAGATTCTTATGGGAAGACCAGCCGGTTGCCACTGGTGAACCAATGGACACGTCCTTTGATGCATTGAAATCTCTGGTGCGCGACATGTCGCCTGCATCACATAGGCATAAACTGGCCTACGATAGTAAATATGAACAGTCGCCTAAACGCGTGAAATACCGTGAAGAACTCAACCGAGAGCGACGCAGGCGTGGTATATATGGTCGTGGAGGACCAGATGTTAGCCACACTCGGCATCATAAGTTGGTTCTTGAGAGCCCGCACACTAATAGAGGCCGAAACAAGCCCGGGCATAGTTTGAAACCAGATTGATAAGAGGAGGACTCATTCCTCTTCTGTTAGGCTCTGCTTTGGCGTTTCTTTTTGGGTGGCTCTTAGGCAGGACATACACTTACGGAATCCATTTCGTGCGAGATTGAAGCAGGTCCCTTTAGAGCACAGTCTAATTAGGCTCCCCCCTACGCCCGATGATATCATCGATGCGAAGAATTGAGGTCGCGACTTCTGTAGCAGAACTAATCACTTGGTGGACAAGAGAGGCTGGCTCATAGACGCCGTGTTCACTCGTATCACACACTGTCCCTATATCGTCCTCATTAATGTACAACCCATGGTTCTCTGGGCAGGAGCGAAGTTCCATCACTACATCAAGTGGGTCCATACCTGCATTAGCAGCGATGGCGGCTGGGATAATCTCTAATGAGTCAGCATAGGCTTCCAAGCACATACGTTCGCGCGCACTCAAGCCACTTTCTTTGGAGGCGTGAGCACGTACACCCATAGAGGCCTTAGAGAAGGATGCCCCTCCTCCCGGGTAGGCTCTCCCGTCCTTAAGGACAAGGCAAGCAACTCCAAGAGCGTCCTCGAAAGCGCGCTCGTATTCATCGAGCGTTTGTCGAGTTGCGCCGCGAACCAGTAGAGTCACTACAGAAGCGTCTGGTGAACTCACAGCAACGTAATCAAGGTCGTTTATGCGGCAAGTAGATACTTCCCCATTGAACGTGAACTCGTCTCCTTCTTCGATATCAACAACACGATGATAGATAGGTAATCCAGTGATGCGTGAAAGTGCTTCCATGTCTCCTTGTTGAAGTCGGCTAACGACAGCAATGCCCTTGTTGCCAAGATAATTGGCTACTGCTTCATGGACACCGTCTCTGACAAATACTACTCCTTGCTCTAATGCTCCTGCTACCATGCTTGCTACTTCGCTCAGTATCTGCATTTCTTGTTCCTTGAGAGCGCGCATCTCTTCAGCGCTGGAGACTTGCATTTGGACTTCTTTGAAGTCGAATCCTTCCAGACCGCCATTGAGTAAGAGTATATTACTGTCCTTGAAAGACGAGATGTCCATTTTAGTAGAGAAAGTCTTACTCAGAATAAGTCCTTCTTGTAGATAAGAGTCCTCAATAGAACCGCCTGCTTGGGTTAGAATGCGAATGCGGTCAAGGTCACCATCCACTGCTTTTGCTGCTTTCACACACAGTCCAGCAGCGGCCTCTAAATGACTCTCAGCCGCTTTTCCTCTTAATGCGGTTTGTGCGACATTCATCTCCACATCAGGTACAGCAGTGTGCGCTTCTGGTAGAGACTCAAGAGCCATTTGTGAAGCAGTATGGAAACTGCGAACAATGGTACGTGGGTGTATCCCTCTCATAAGTAGACCTTCGCTGAGTGCTAACATCTGCCCAGCGAGTACTACCACACTGGTTGTCCCATCTTTACACTCTGCCTCTTGGGTCTTAGAGGCTTCAACTACCATCTTAGCGCCCGGGTGCTCAACATCCAATTCGCGTAAGATTGTAGCACCGTCATTTGTCACCAATGTGTGCTTACCATCAGTGAGCATCTTATCCATCCCTGCAGGCCCAAGAGTGGACCTCACACTCTCTGCTACATTAACCGCAGCGCGTATATTATTCAGTTGTGCCTCTCTTCCAGTACTTCTTTCGTCAGTCATTCCATTCTACCTCCACTTCTATAATATCGCCAGACTTCATATCTCGCGTCTTAATAATACCATCCGCGCGCCCTGCGTTCCATAACTCATAGACCAGTTTACAATCATCTACGCAGTACTTGGCTACTTTCTCGTATTCCCCGTTACGCCAAGCGATAGGGGCAGCCATACTGTCCATGCCTCCCTTCCCTTGACCTAAAGTATGTTTACACACATCATCTAAGGGGATTCTATTACCTATGGTTGAACTGAGGACACGCGCAGTATCAATGACCGCGTCCCTCTTCCCCATTAGTACTCCCGCGTAGTGGCAATCTAACGCGTTCTTGAGAATCGGTAAATCGAAAGTCAATAAGTTGTGTCCTATGATTTTACCCCCCTTCTCTACGTGCTTTTCGAGATGTTCTCCGAGGTCGCGTGGGTGTAAAGGGTGTACATGGATATCATCGAAAGAAACATCTTCATTTGTGAAAACATGAGAGTCGTTCCCATCCCATGTTGCTACAACAACAGGTTCGAAAAGGGCAGTCTTGTTCCACCCTCCTATCTCCCAAGAGTAGTTCCCAGTCTCAATATCCAATGCCATTAGGTCAGTCATTCTTTCCACCGCCACTCCAACGCAGATATTTCACGTTCTTGGACGTTACCTCATGGAAATATCGTTGCCCCATTTCTCTATAATGATTGTAAACGACAGGGCGTGACTTGTCCTGTTTCTTACCATACTGCGTGAGCACATTAGTTTTAGGTGCCCATTCGCCTTGCTTGCCTTCTATTTCAATAGTGGTTGAAGCCTCATAAGCGTCTCTCCAAGCCTGTTTCTTCGCCACTTTGGCGGCAGTGGCGGTACCCACTTCGACTTCTTCTTCGAGCCAGACTACCAGTTGCTCATACACATCATAGATGATTTCGGTAGCCATTTCTACGTGGTCCCCGGTAATGATGAATTCATCTTTGTCTTGACTGACAATCTCCAAGATACCGAGGTGCACTGCGAACAATACAGTATAGTTCAATATGTTAGGAATGAAGGAACAAACTACGTTGGACATCCCTTTATCCATACCGCGTATAAGGGTGTAATATGTATCTACTGAGTCATCCAGACATACCCAGAAATCAGGGCTGATTTCGAACATTTCATGCATGGCTTGGCGAGCAACCTCTTCCTTTTCCTTGTCGTTCTTCTCTACCCAATCGGCTGCGCTCGTACCAGTGAGTTTCAATAATCGTTGTTCTATTTTGGTGCGCGTGTCTTTGAAATGCTGAGCAAGGGTATCCAGTGGTTCCTTATCACTCACCATGTCCTTGAATACCCCAGACATGCGTTTCTCGGAAACGTGTTGACGCATATCCTCAGACCATGGGGAATAGAACAGTAATACTCGCTGGAACAACCCCTTTGTCAAAACATATTCCTTCACACCCGCGGGTGGGAAAGTAGTAATCCAGAAAGATACGCGCGACTCTGTTTCTATGGTACCGTGCTTCATGTGCTTAGTAAGAGTATTACTGTGCGAACCAATAGGGTTCATTGCTTGCTGTAGATAGAGAATAACTTCACTGAAGAACTGTTTCGGGTTGGCCTGTAATAAGATACTCCCTTCATCGAAATTCAAACATTTCCCGCCAGCGAGTAAACCGGGGTTCTGTATGATTGTGAAACTCCCATCGTCTTCTTTCACACTCTCGAATGAACCAATCAACGCGGCGTCTGTGCCAGTAGTGAACATATCTATAGGGAGGTCAGCCAGTTTGGCTATTTCCCCTATGAACTCCCAAGCGATTGTCTTACCAGTTCTCGTGGGCTGTATCCAGAAAACATGTATTCGTGGGTCTAATGCGGATGCCCAAACTGGGACGCGCACCGTGTCCACAAGGGCTTGCCCTTGCAGATAGAAGAAAGAGAGTAGTCCTGCTTTTTCGTTGAAGAAAGAGGTTGTCTGGAATCGCTCAACGTATGATTTCAGTAATGGATATTCTAACACCGCGCGATATTTGTCCCATGTTCGGGTCTTCCCTTCTGCCACAAAGACCCCTGAGAGAAGAAGGCTAATTAAGGTATTGTCTGAACATCTTGACAAGACTCAAGATTATCGAGACTGTGTGCGTTCATATTTCACTGGTTCTTCACTGGTGAAGGCCTCGATGATGCGCTTTCGAATCACAGGTCCCAGTCCTCTCACTTGCTTGAGGCAGTCTATACATGCGACCTCTTCTACGCAACCACAGGCTTCAAGGATACGCTCAACCAATTCTGGACCTACTCCCGGGATAGTGAGTAGCATGTCTACTCTGACATCATTCGTTGAGACACGACGCACTGCCTGAGCACCATGTCGTGATGCTGGCTTGAAGGACTTCTCATGTAATGAGACAAGGAAATGGGATGCTTCTGTCAAATCTGGTGCTCTGTATATGAGGCACCCGAAATCAGCCACGACGCGTGCCAGACCCCCAGATAGTTGCTTCAAGGCCATTGGGACTGAAAGAGTACCACCTCTACTCTTGACTTGTTTAACGTAACCGGGCACACTGCCCCAAACTAAAAGCCCAAAGAAATCAGCATTGGCGTCCATATTGTCTAATTGTCGCATTAGATGCCCGCTACGTTGAGACTCAAAGAAATCACCCACGGTCTTGGCCTCTATCGGCCATTCCCCACACTGGTAATCACCAATAATGAGACGCCTTTCCTCGATGGGGACAGTAGGACGTTTCTGTTGTGCGCGTCGTTTCACAGCGTCTGGCAGTGAGCCACGCTCATTGCTATCTATCACAAGAGGGTTCATTTCTTCTTCACCCATATTGTGGATTTAGTGCTGCTTTTCTTAGTCACTCCTTTGTGTTGCCCTAACGCGTGCCCTATGAAATGAGTTGAGGGTATGTAGTGCTTAGGGACTGTATCCATATCGAATAGTAAGTCTCTGATGTGTCTGGATGTGAACTCACTACCATTTTCAAGTTGAGAGACTGCTTCTTCTACCATCTGTAATTTTCGATTAGTTGCATACCTTCTCCCCATCACAAATCCCCTGTCCCGTCATGGAATTGGCATTTTCCCAAACATAGACCATGGTCATGAATCCAACTACAACGCATAGTGTACCCTTTCTCTATGATGCTACGAGTATGGTACATAGTTGTGGCTTCATCATAATCTGCCCACTTGAGAGTCCCAATGAAATCTGTCACTCTATCCACATGCTTCTTTCTCATCTGTGCAGTTGTGCGCTCCACTGGTAAGAAATTTCTCAGACGCGCAGCGAGCCACGCAACTAAAGCGAACCGCGCTTCGTGCGGTGGGTTGCTCCCCACTTGACATGCCGCTGATTCCACACAAGGTAAGATGATGATTGAATCCATGCTCACAGTCTCGAAATGGACAGGTTCACTGTTCTGATTGAATCTTTGTTCCCTGATACTTTCTACAGGCAAATCTACACCTACGTTGCCGTATGGGAATGCACCTTTACGCTGCTCTGATGCTTTCTCACATATAGACTCATAATCATCATTGAGTATTTCCTCACTACTGAGAGGAATACTCCATCTCTGAGCATGTTCCTTAGCATTGTAAGAGTTAGGGATACGAATCAATCGAGCCATATCGAATGGTACAGTGGGGTCAAGGCAAGTAAGGTTGAGTGCTTCTTTCCATTCATTCACTAATTTGCGTCCCGCTGCTTTGATTACAGACATTTCGCGACCCCCTGCAGGATGGTGCACTGGCCAAAGTCTGACCCATACATGGAAACCGTTCCCGCTGAACCATACTCCATGATGTATGTCTTTCCTCATCAACATCTGATGCAGTGCGCGTACCTGTGAAAGGACAATGTCACCATCTACATCTACCACCTCTCCCTTAATGCGGGCTTTCTTATCGAAGTCCAATACAAAATGGCGCACAATTGCAGTAGTATACTCTCCGCGCTTCTTGTTTGGCCTCAATCCCCTGAAGCCATAAACTGAGGTGTACGCGCATTTAGCGTTACCCAGACCCTTCCAATAGTCCTCCAGTGCGCGGCGGGTATTCACAACCTTACGAAAAATACCTACTTCACGTGGAAAGTCGAACGAGAGTAATTCACTCATAGTTATCTTTCTCCGTTACCTTGACCAAACGGAAGAGTCTCTTGCGCAAAGTCTGGTTCACTATGTTGAACATCTGTATCTCATCCATTTCGTTCCAGTCTTCAGTAACGGTGATGAGAATACGTCCATCTTCATCACAGTCAATGGAGAAATAGCGACCTACTTTGATTGGGGCTTGAGTTACAAATATCCCCCTAACTGGGTATTCAGGAGCATCACTTTCATCGAAAAGGACATCTCTAATGTAGAGTGAAAGAATGCGAGTGAAAGCATTTACTCGTGGGTGGAACCTACTCAACATATCTATGTCCCCCCATCGATAGCATAACGAGGGCAATGAGGCATATAATCACAATATCCACATTTGAAATCCGCCTTGGTGGTTTCGAATTCTCCTTTCACATACGCTTTGACTAACTTATTTAGAGTAGTCAGCATTGCTCTATGACTGACTTTCTTGACTTCTTCACAATCCCAATGGTCAGCATTAGAGAATCTCCAACTCCAGTGAGTGACAGGCGCATCTATTGAGTTCCCTTTCAGTACCTCATTACTGGTATTCTCTATGAGGTATCGATAGTAAGCCATCTCAGACCGCATGTCGCTTCTCTTAGCATCGCGCCATTTACCGGTTTTGAGTTCCATGAGTTCCAAACCGCCGCCAGTGCCTTTGAAAACGCGGTCTATCTCACCAACCAGACGAACGGGGACCAGAGTCCCATCCAACTCTACATTTATGGTAGTCTCAAGACGCACCTCATTCCCCACTGGGAGAAAGAGTTCAATTTCATTGCTGTCGAGAACGGATAAGCGCTGCACTTCGAAATTCAAAAGCCACTCTTTGTTGAGATTGTACTCTTTCTCATAGAACGGCTGGTCAGCACTATCTTTTCTGCGCGCGGCTATTACTTCACCATCCGGTGGCCACAGGCGCTCTAATGTGTCATACGCGGCCTTCGGCTTATTCGCCTTGACCGCCGCGTGGGCTGCTTTGATGGATTCGAAGTCCCCCTTCGCATTTTCATAGAATATCTCTGTCCCTTTATGCACATCACTGCCTATAATGAGGTAGTCTTTCGGCTCTTCCTCTATCTCAATAGTCTTGCTCAACCATAATTGCTGAGGGCACCACTTGAATGTAGATAGACTACTCTTACTGATTCTAATGATGCACTCCTTCCCCATCTCTGGGGTCCACGCATAACTTGTGCCGTCAATTACCCTCATTCAATGTCCAACCACTCAGTCAGTTTTCGCTGCTCTGGGTCATTTGGGTCCATTCGCTTCACTGTCAAGTTCACGTATTCCCCTCTGTCGTTCACAGGCGCGCTACATTCTTTGCATATTTTTTCATTCATTTCTTTTCCTCCTTTTTTTCCTTATTGGAATCAGATGTGTTTTCCTCAATCTCATTAGTGAAAAGAGCCATGGCGTTACACGATGAGCAATGTAGATTGGCGACTATACCTTCACCATCCATACCATAGTCTTCACGTGTGTGGTCTCCTCCCCATATCATTCTACCGCCGCAGAACCAACATGTCGTCATAGTATCACCAGTACCTCCTTGCTCTCACTTCGCCCACTGCTGCTCCGACGTCCCAACCCAGTGTAGTGAATGCTGATGTAATGACTGCTCGAATCATCTTGTTCACAATCGTATCATTATCGAGAGGGAGATGAGATATGTCTTCCGCCTCATGATATGCTACAACGTCAGTGGGAGGAAGATTGCGTGGTATGTCAGTCACATATGTCCATTTCACATTGTCACCTTTACCAAACTCTTCTTCTCGACTGCGCGCGATGTGGTTATTGTAGAAGGCGGCTGCCTTCGATGCTCCGCTGAGAGTCTTATATTCCTCAATCGGCATTGAAAGACGAGTGGTCTTGCTGATTTCTTTCAGTTCGACGGTTTTGTCTTTGATTGCGTTCACATGAGTTAGAATGTGAGAGCGAACTTTCTGCTCATCTACTCCATCGCAAATCATAGCGAACACTTCTCGTTGTAATTTCTTAGAAAGAGGCGCAGCACTACTCGCTTTCATTTCGAAACCGGCTACTTTGAGTTTACCTGAGTCTTCTTCGGGCCAGTCTACTTTACCCACGTATCGATTCTTTTTGACTAACAACCAACGTGACATCCATGTCTCTAATTCTGCTATGAGTTGCTCATTCCCTGTGACTCGTTGTACCTCATCAGTGATTTTAGAAGCGACCTCTTGGGCTTCTTCTACAGACGCCACTTTAACAAAAGCACTGTCAGTGTGCCCATAAAGGGTCTCATACCCTTCACGCGCAGCCACATCAGCGAGTAATTTGATACAGCGGCGTCCTTCACTTGTGATGGCTGTAGCGATATCAGGGTCCGCCCAGCCAAATCCAATGTGAGCAGTCATACCATACAACGATGCCATCACACGTTTAACGGCAGACTGAGTGGTGTTCCACGCACTTCTTTCTTCTGCGCTCTTAGCGTTCTTCATGTGTGATTTACATATAGCCCGATATTCGAATAGATAATCTACCACTTGGGGTAGAAGACCTTTCTCTGTTTGGTCCCAATAGGTACCATTTGAGAGCATCTTGATACCGGGCCCCGGCCCTTCTCTTTTCGTCTCATAGGAGAGATTGTGCCCTGTTATGAGTGAGGGGTACAGGCCCTTGTAATCCAGAATGGCTACTCCTTCATGAAGACCTGTCACCAGTTCCAGACCGACCTCGGCACCTTGTAACTTGAAATCCTCATCAGGACGATAGCGCGTATTTACCTTTCTATCGGTGCGACGATGTAGCAAACCGCGTGCAAAGTTTGTCACGTTGGCTGCTGACTCTATGCTCACACCACAGAGGCGAACCATCTCTACATAGAAGTCAGTGACATTTCTCGATTCGTCAATTCCTCGAAGCAGGACAGTATCCAAAAGACAGTAGTCAACAAACTCTGTCCAGTATTCACGCCACCCATTGTGTATATCCATACCTTCTATCTCTTCAGTAAGTTTGGAACCAAGTCCCAGTTCCTCTGCTATGTCATTGAGTTTCAATGAAGGGAGTTGCCCACCACCACTGTCTTTCCACACTCGTTCGAATCCGCTCCCTGAGCGTGCCGGTGCCGCGGTATCGAACTGCCAGCGACCTACTATAGGTTGGTCAGTGTAGTCATAGCGGTCTTCACCGCGCTTGACACGACGAATCTGCCCCACAGGGCTCATCCTCTCAGGTCGGTCAATGCGCTCTATAAGGTGAGGTATATCGAAGAATGTCCCTGCGTGAGCGATAAGCATGTCAGGGTCACGTTCCTGCAGGAAATCGATGAAGTTCTCATGTAGTTGTCTCTCACTGAAGCAAAGATGTAGTTCATATTCAACGTCGCGCACCTTCCTTTGGATTAATTCTCTACTTCTACCTGTGAGCGGATAAGGACAATTGGTGCTCTCGTCAGCCCAAGCGAACACTACAGGGGTGTCGAGGTCGCTGTCGATGATAGCGATGACCGTAGTGAATGAATCGTCTCCAGTGTCACACTCTATGTCATACCACCACTTGCGCGGCTTCCATGTTGGCATCTCCTGAATGCTGTCAATAAGCCATCTATCCTTGAATCTCAAATCTGCCTCATATGTGCTATTGAGCATCTGTCGCATTTTTGGTAAATCGCCCGGATGGCGTGCGAATATCTTGCGCAGTTCAGTGCCATCCATCGCGTGATACACAGTATCAGGCTCGACACTTGACCCTCTGAACTGCTCAAGTATCCTCTCTACCCTATACCCTTTTTCAACTACGTCGCGCGGGACGTAGAAGTATGGTTTGAAAGACTGGTCGTGTTGTTCTACGACTTCACCATTCTCATCACGGTGACGTGCGTAGACGTGGATATCACCATTCTGGGTATAGGTATCAACAATCATTCATACACCCATTCCTCGTAAACACATTCATCTGTCTCGACTCTCGTTATCATTTTAGACAGGTATATCTGACGTAGATTCTTCAGAGTCCATCTCGGTGGCACTTTCATATGCTCTCATCTCCATTTGTGTAGAGCGCGGGCTCCATTGAGTACAAGCGGTATCGAGAGGTTATCTCTTCTCCACCTTTGATGTCTCGAATGGCCCTCAATCTAATATAGCGACCATCATCATATGTTTCAGCATTAGGGTTTTCTTCAGAATGATTATAGAAGCCACCCAGTGGTGTTCTGATGACGCCAGTAGGGAATTGTGCATCTCTCACGTGAGTGATTCCAAATGCGTGCCCTTTGGGGAACCCCTTGAGCGTGAACAGGCCAAGACCATGGACCTTTGAAGGTAAGATGGTCAGCCCCTCTGGTAGTGGGTGCCATGTCATTCCTCTCCAGCCTCCTTGAGTTTCTTGCGACGTGTCTCCCAACCCTTTCGGGCAGCAGCACGACGCTTC
>CEOH01010517.1_pt1 | contig 11337 bp, 16 predicted proteins | sample 530311 | NCBI WGS metagenome assembly CEOH01 (sample SAMEA2619923, study PRJEB7988) | marine metagenome | biome: marine biome (ENVO:00000447); feature: deep chlorophyll maximum layer (ENVO:xxxxxxxx); material: "saline water (ENVO:00002010), including plankton (ENVO:xxxxxxxx)" | depth 60 m
TAGTGGATTTTGTCCTGCTTTTGCATTTACTTTGCTTTTTTGATGAGCTCTTGCTTTTACTGCTCCTGAAGCTGCTACTCTTTTAGCCCTTTTACTTATTTTTTTACTTTTTTTCTTTCCCCCTGCAGCAAATGAAGTTTTCTGTCTTACTTGTTTATTCATATGGGCTTTTGCCTTTGCTACAAGTTCTTTATTTATAGTTTTTCTCATGTCAAGACCACCGTCTTTGGTTGTCTTTAATTTTCTTCTATCAATTTTTCCTGCTTTAGTTAAAAGACCTTTTGACATTAAATAAGGAACTATTGCGTCCATGTCATCTTTTAAACTTGGAGACCCTTTCATAGTAAGAAGGTCTATGCCTTGAAACTTTTTATGTGATGATAGGGCTTTTGCTAATATATCATCATGTTCTCTTAGAAACTCTTTAATTCCGTTTCTATCATACTTTCTCATAGCCTTTTGGTCACCTTCTAATTCTAATTGTACCCAAAATGACCTATCTATGTTACCTTTAGTGTCCCTAAAAGACTCTAACTTATATTCTTTATTAAGTACATTTTCAAAATACTCTAAAGTTTCGGAAGTTACATCAGCTTTTTGAAAAACTTGATTAGAAGCATTACTAGATGTTTCTTTGTCATATACTGCAGATTTTATATCTTTCATTTCTCTAGATAGTCCTAATGTTGCTACTGTTCCTTGTACTTCTTCTCCTAACCAGCCTCTTTTAACTCTAACTTCTTCTCCGCCTAAATTCTGCTCAGTTTGCCCATGAGTTAATCTAGCTCTACCTCTACTGTACCCTCTCTTAAAATCAGGGTCTGATTGTAGAGACTTAACACCATGACCTTTTCCTTTAAATTTCTGTATATATTCATCTCTAACTCCAATACCGCCTACTGTTTTTCCTGGTTCTGTACCAAATTGGTCTGCCATAAACTGCCAGTTTGTTTGCTTTACTAAAGCTGCTGCACGAGAATCTTTTTCTACCGTTCCTTCACCAAATAAATCATTAACTTTTACGCCTTCTCCTCTACGAACATCAATTTCTCCTGCTTCAAAATAAAATTTTATATCTTTACCTCCAGGTAAGAAAGTAAACCATTTACCTCTAGCTTTGAAGTTAGGCATTCTATGACTACCTGCCTGGGCTCCTGCAATTGCTGCTTCAAATTCTTTGGCTTTTTCTCTTAATTTTTTAGTCCACACTGCTGTACTAGTTATTTTTTCTGCATGTTTTCTGCATAGTGTTTTAGCTAGTTTCGCGTCCCACGGTATAGTAGTAGTTCCTGTTCTATCTTGTTCTAACTCCGCACTCTTACTTATAACTCTTTTTAATTCTTCAAATAGAGCTCTTTCAACATCACTAACTTTTATATGAAAAGTGTGCTTCATTTGTTGGTCAATAAATCTTCTGTTTCTCTGATAAAATGCGTCATCAAGCATATCTTCAAAAGCCTCTCTAATTGACTCTATCATATTACCACCCTATATAAATCAAGTACTCTTTTTATATGGTCTGGAAAGTCAGTATTATCTCTAACTCCAGAAGTTCCTTGGTTTTGCATAGTAGCGCCACCTAGAGTTTTTCTTTCTTTATGTTCATCTTTTAAATAGTAATTTACTAAATCATAGAGAGCGAGTTTTAAATCATTAGGTGTAGATGAATACCCTGCTTTATAAGTAATTCTCACTGCTCCCATTCCTTTTGCCCAATTTGAGGGTTCTCCATTTTTTGTTGTTCTTATAATGGAGTCCGACTCAGTATCGGCAAAATACTCATAATTAGTTGTAAGTAATTCTTTATACTCTTCTGAATAAGCTGTTCTTTCTTCTACTTTGTTCACTGAAACTAAAGGACTTTCACTCATTATTACGGTACTAGTATAGTTGTCTGTGATATTAAAAGTTTCCACTTTATTCGTAGAGTAATAATCAATAAATGTTATGCCGCAGTACTTCTTAGCTAAATCACTAACTAAAGGTATAAGGACATTTAGACGGTCATCATCTTTCTCGCCTCTTAGTCCTTCTGCGTCTTTGAATTCATTTACTGTTATTAAATCTGCCATAATCTTAAAAAGTGTGGGGATTTAGGTCTCCCCACAAAACCATATTAAGCCAATAATTAGCTAGCCTTATACATGTAAGCCCACTTAGATGTAGCTCCGTCGATTAAATCGAGGAATCCAATTCTTTGAGATGCAACAAGCACTCTTCTTTGGTTTGCTACTTCGTAGTCTGATTCAACAGTCATACCTCTAAGTCTAGGTACTACATAGTTTCTTGGGTTAACAGCGATTGCTGCAAACTTACTAACTGCAGGTGTAGCAAATTCGTCACATAATAGTACTCTTGAACCGAATACTTGACCAATTTCACCTTTCAGTTTAGTTGCCATGTCGCCAACTAAGTTAGCATCTTGGAACTCAGAATCTTCTAGTAAGTTATAGTAAACTGTTTGTGAAACAATATAAACTACTTCACTTGGGTTTACACCATATTTACCCATGTTCTTTCTCAACGCTAATAATTCAGCTGCTGTAACAGTATCACTTGCAAATGCAGTTGATGACTGTGTATAGTCTGAATCATTTCTTGCTAAGTGTAAAAGACCTTCAAAAGAAGCTCCGCCAGTACCGAAGGCACCATCAGCGTCATCACCAGCTAGGATAGCATTTTCTACTGCTCTAGCATGTGAACGAATCATGGATTCTCTAATTAAAGGTAGAATCGGCATGATTGCATCTTCTTCAGTCTCGTTACCTAAGTAAGATTGTGAGATAAGTTTTTTGGTTGAAAGAGTTCTTTCAGTAAGGTCTATACCACCATATGCTGAGCCATAAGTGTCACCTCTCTCGGCTAAGTTACCGTGAGGGCTAGAACCTGTAGCTGTTTGGTTGCCAGTAAACTCGGCATAACCACTATCTGGTAGGATAGGAATTATCATATTAGCTGCATTCATAGGAATTTCTCTAAATAGAGGTGCTAATACTAACTCATTCTGAATGTCTCTTTCAATGTTAGTTGAAACAACTTGCTCAAAGTCTGCTGAAGAAACGCCAACACCTGAATGTGCGTTAACTTTTTCCATTACACCTTTAGCATAGTCAGTATCCCAACCTTTACCAGTTGCAAGACCAGCAAATTTTGCGTCAACTATATCGTTTTCGAAAGCTTTCTTCCAGTCACCTTGACCCTGTCTGTCTGAGAAAATTCTTTTTGATTCTCTGATATTCATGATTTCTTCAGATTTTTCCACTAGTTGAGCTTCTAACTCTTTAACTACTGTCTCTAAATCTTCATGTTTCTCATTGACTCTTTTCTCAACATCTTCTACGAGTCTTTCGGCGCCTGATAATCCAACTTGAACGATTTTCTTCTGTTCTTCCTGTTTAGCTTCTTGAGCAGCCTTTTCTTCAGCTTCTACTTCTGCTGCTTTTTCAGCGGCTTCAGCTTCTACTTTTTCTTGTGCTGCTTTTTGCTCTGCTTGTTTCATAGCAATAGAAGTTGCAGTTTTTTCCGCTACATCTTTCGCAAATGATTCTAAGTCAAAGCTTTCTGCTTCAGGAGATAGTTTTTCTTCTGACATATCAGTCTCCATTAATGAGGACTTCTCCTCGCTTGGCTGCTCAATTTTAACAGCGTCTGCTGCTGCAGTTGAGTTAGCCTTTACAAATTCACGCTTGAATTGATTGTATTCTTCCATACTATCAAATGACTTTGCTACAGAGAAAGTTGCTCCCTGATTGCAAGGTACTGATACTACAGATACTTCAAATAATTCTGCGTCCTTGATTTTATATCCGTCAGTTTCTTTCATATAATCAGCGTCCTTGACCTTGAAACCAACGGAAAAGGCTCCAAGAACGCCATCTTTAATTAAGTCGGTTACTTCACCAGCAGCTTTAGATATACGCGCTGTAATATCTAGTCCGCCTTCTGTAACCTCTAAATCTTTTGCTCTACCTATAGGTCTGTCATAATTATGATTGAACAAAATAATTGGATTATTTTTAAAGTTATTTAATCCGCCTGATTTTGTCCAAGCATCTGGTTCTATTATATCTCCAGCTCTATCTAGTGCATTTGTACTTGCAGAACCTTTAATATCTAGTCCACCATCATCAGTTTCTATAGATTTAAAAGTATTAGTCCAGTGAAAAATTTTCTCACTCATCTTCTTTTACCTCTTTCTTTGCCTTTTTAGCAGCTTTAGGTGTGGCTTTCGCCTTAACCTTTGGCTCTACGACAGGCGCTAGTGAAATAGGATATCTAGCCTTCATTACTGACATAACTCTGTTCCAAGAACCAAATGCTCTTCTAAGCATATAGTCTTTAACAGGTACATCATTTCCGAAAGCCTTGTATTCGGCTAGTGTCATTCGTTCCACATCTTTTGATGCTACAAACTCGGACAAAGCCTTTGCCATCATATCTTTTGTCATTATTCTTCCTCGCTTGGCGGCGTTTCTGTTGGCCTGCCGCCTTCTTCGGGATTTGCGCTTGAACCTGCGATATTCGCAGGAACTCTCGGTGTATCAAATCCATCGATTGATTCAAGTCTCAATGCCTCCCTTGCTTCATTCGGTGACATAATCCCTGTATTTACAAGTGTTGCATAGTAACTTGCCTGGTCTCTTAACTCTGGCTGTAATGCAGGTATTCCTGATACATTCTCATCAAGTTTGAAACCGAAATATCTCTCGAAAGCATACGCTATTTTGTTTATTATAGGTAGTATGGTTTCTAAATAGTAAAGTCGATGGTTTGGTCTAATGTTTGCATTATTACCACCGTCCAATAAAATTGGTGGAATACCTAACGCTTTAAGTATGATTTTCTCATTGGCTGCAATGCCTTCTTGGAAATCTAAGTTCTTAAAGTTAATTTCTGTTAAGTTTTCAACCTCTAAACCACCGTCTAAAAACAATGGTCGTCTTCCACCTGATTGTGGGTTGTATCTAGCGACCCAAGCCTGTAACATTCTTTCTTTAATTTTCTCAGAAAGTGTATTAGGCGATTTTAAAACCAGTCCAGGAACTGCTCCATTTTTAAAGAAATTATCTTGGAATCTTCTCATACTTCCAAGCAATTGCATTGTTCTAAATGCAGGTTTGAGTCTTGGAACTCCACGATAAATGGAGTTAAAACTATTTTCTTTAATATGGATAATTTCTGACGGTTTATAATCTATACTTGAATCATATTGATACTTTTCTACATAAGTATCTTCATCAGTATAGATGGTCATATGTTGGGCGGGAAGATGGTATAAATGTCTACCATCAAAATAGATAAATATATTACCGTCTATTAATAAGTCGATAATAAGATTCCTTTTAAAAGCGTTTATATCTTGAAAAGGATTTGGCTCTTTATTTAGTAGTAATTCGACTCTAGTTCTTCTTAAATCCTTCATAATAGGACTCATTCCTAGAATCTTTTCGCCTACATCAAAAGGTATCTCCGCCACATCGTCCACTATCATGTTAACTGCGCGGTTTACTACCTCTAATTGTTCGTAAGCATTTCTGTAGTTTGTTACTACTTCACGGGTATTGATTGTAATACCTTCATCTCTAGAAATAAGATACTGAGAGGGATTTTCTTTTTCCTCTCTATCTATTCCTAAAAATCTATCATACCATGCCATGTTTTTCTCTCTGTATTCTTACCCAATTCTCTTGTTTCTTTGCTGTTACGAGTCTTGGGCGTTTTCCATAAATGCTATGCAACCTTAAATGATGCATATGACAAAGTGTAACAGCATGGTCATAAACTTTCTCATATTCGTCTTCAATGAATTGCTCACGAAGACCTAATATATCTTGTTCAGTATCTACGGTTAATTTATTCTTTTTTAACCATGTTTCTAACAACTCGGTTAATCCATAAAAGTGATGAAAATCTAGCTTTTCTGTTGCTCCACAGATAAAACATTCCGTCCCTTTTTTATATTGGGACTTAGCCTTATCTCGAACATACTTAACTAAATCTCTCTTTAATGTCATAAACCTACTTCTATATAAGAATTGTAACAAATTTTTAAGTTCAAGTCAAGAACTATTTTTTGAAGGGGTAGACTAGAAAGTAACAGCACTTGTTTCGAACGAATATAACGCATAACGAAGGGCATCTGCCATGTGCGATGCATAGTTATGTTTGGGTTTTTCTTTTAATAAATTAGGGTTGGGGTCCCACTGATATTGGTCAAGGCAAATTAAACTTTCAGCGCATTTCTGATGAACGATTAATTTATCATTATCTATAATACCCCCTACATGTCCAATACCATCTAGTACAGATTTCTTTGCGTTAAGAGTACTAATATCATAATTCTGTGCAAAGTCAAATCTGGTTTGTTGAGCTGCCGAATCAATATAAATATAATCAATATCCCATTTATCAATTAATTTTCTAATCTCTATTGCGTGTTGCTCGGTAGTTCGTTCTGAATTAAGGTACTCGTCTAGAAGATAAAATACTTCTTTATCCCAATCGTACCCTATTACACAAAATGCTGTTGGGTCTTTGTACCCTACATCCATTCCTGCAAAAACATCCATTTTGCTAGTTTCTATTTCGGATAAGTCTGCTATACATTCTTCGTGATTAAATGCCCATACTTGTCCTTCATAAACATTAAAGTCTGCCATATATTCCTGATTGAATTCTGCTTCTGACATAGTTTTCTTTGCTTCTGCAATATCAGTCTCGGAAAGTCTTGGGTTTTCATGGTAGGTTGCTCGAACAGATGCCCACTCTGGATATTCTCCTGAGAAGCCTCTTTGCCAAAATTCAGCAAACCAATTATTTCTACCTCGTGGAGTAGATATAAAAAGTGCTTTTGAATTTTCTTTATCTAGGGTCGGACGGAGAGCCACATTGAAAGCATCTTTTCCGTCCACCAACGCAGCTTCGTCAAAGATGATGAGATCATAGGATCGGCCCACAACAGAATCGACCTGATTAACCGAGCCCATGCGGATTGTAGAGTGGTTCGAAAGTTCAATAACTTTATCTTTAGCATTGTCTCTTAATACCTCTAAATCAAAATGCTTAATCAGTTGTCTTTGTAAATCAAATGATATTTGTGAAAGTGAGTAATTTGGTGACATCAGTAGTACATTACAGTTGGGAACTAGAGTGACTAACTGACCTATTATATTTGCTATATAAGTTTTTCCTTGTCTTCTGGAAACGGCGGCAGTAATAAAACGATATTTAGGGTTATTTATTGCGTTTATAATCGCATTCTGGCTAGTATTAGGATTAATGCCTAATAAATCCATATAACCTTCGATGGGGAGTTTGATGAATCTTCTGTCATCAAATTTCATTAATCCATCGGATAAAATATCCTTTCTGCTAACTTCTATACTCAATGGATTATCTCTTTTTTAAATAAAAATTCTTCTCCCTCAGAGTCCAGCATACCTTTCTCCTGAGCCTTATTGTGTAAATAACAATATGTTGCAGCCAGTTGTTTTAAGCTCTCCTCAGTATCTGTCAAAGGTCTTTTTTCTTCCGAATCTATTAACTTTGCCAGGAAGGTGAGTGCATGAGTCATACTCTCATCAAGCCATAATTGTCTGCCGTCTTTATATTCCATAAATCTATACTCTTGTGTTTATAGGTGAAAGTAATACATTTGCATTACTCGCATATATTTTATCAGTAGCGCCTTTTACTATAATTCCACTATCAGTTCCATTTACTCTGATTGAACCGATAACGGTATCATCAGAGTTAGTAACTGTTATAGTGTAATTAGTACCAGATGTAGCATTTACATACCAACGAACTTCAGAGGCTCCTTCAATTGTTGAAGAATCTCCTGTTCCAGTACCTGCAGCTCTATTTTCGCCTTCGATTTTATATCTCATTTTAATATCCTCTACGCTTTTCGCGTCTTTTCCTGCGTTTCTGTGCTTTACGCCATTTGATTGCTCTTAGTCGGCGCTTAGCAGCTTTCTTAGTCTTAGAAACTCCAGAAGTATTGCTAATTTTCCAACCTTTTTTAGTTTTATTGATTGGCATTTTTAGTTCTCATAGAGCATTTTATTAATTTGCTCCTCTCTAAAACTACATCTATTCATAGTAGTGTAGTCTTTTAATTTTGTTAATTTACGGAGATGACTTCTACGCTCGTATATTAAATGGGCTACCGCTCGCTCTATCGCTTGTAACTCCGCTGAAAGTTCAAACTTTTCGAATATTCTTGCGCTAGTTAAAGCGGTAGTCTTCATTTATTTATCCTTTGCTTTACCTACATTTAAGGCAAACCAGTCTAGGACTTTGTACATTTTCTTGACAATGCCGTCATCAACTGGTGTAGGAGTAAGGGCTGCTATAAGGGAGCATCCCATTACTAACCAAGGGATTACTGTTAACCACCTGATTATCCACTCGAAGAATTCTAACATAGTTATCTCCATCTTGCCACAGTCCGTGGCGCTTTGCCTAATTCCAGATTAAAGATTCATCTAGAAGTACGCTACCAACAAACCAGGGCAATCTTAGTAAATCCTGTTCAAAAACTTGCATAGCAGTTACTAAGGTTCCATTCATAACAAGTCGGTAAACTTTCTTAGTCGAGTAATCAATAAATGTAAGACCCCCGAATTTTCCCTGATTATTTTCGAATTGTTTAATCATGTTTAAGTCTTTAGCGACTACAGTTAGTAAAGCACTATCTGGTGCCCAACTAAAGGTTTTATCTCTATCCTGCCAATCTCCTGTGCCATTAAATGCAAAGTTTTCGTCTGTAAAATTAACAGTAAGAGTACCAACATGACAATACGCAATAAAACTCTCCATACCCCAATTATGATTATATCTAGTTCTGACAGTTTCGGGCTTTGGAGCCTTAGCTACAGTACCTCTTATACTCTTATAATAAAAGTATGCTTGAGTAGGTGTTCTATTCATTCTGCTTTTTGTGGTTTGAAATTATCAATTTCCTTAGCGGCTTTATTCTCCGCTTTTATAAACTTATCTTTTATATCGACTTTGCCGTCTCTATTTAGGTCTTTGCCAGTCAATATATTCCATAATTTTCTTAATTTTTCCATAATTTTTTCCTGTAAGGGTGGGTAGTGCGGGACCCCGAGTTATTTTCCGTGTCATGAAATATCTTCATGCTCTTGTGCTTAGTATTAGGTCACCGACTACCCGAAACTTAATCTGTAAGACCACCTCCTTAACTAAATCCAGCGAACTGGGTCGTCTGGACACTCTGCCCACCTTAATTTAGTTTTGAGGGGCATAAAACAGTTACAAATTCTGCATGTCTTCCAAAATTTATTATAATGGGGACACTTCTTACAAATCTTTAACCTTTCTTCGTGAGAAAGCTTTTGCTTCATCTTAAAGATTTAGGTAATTTTTGTCGTTTCATGCGCTGTAGCCTCTTTTTTCGAGCTAATTGTATTTTTACTCGTTTACTAAGAGGAGTTTCCTCTTTTGTATCCTCTACAGCCTCTCTCAATGCTGTTTCAATAGCTTTATTTGGTAATTTTCTTTCCTTTTTCTTAGCCATTGATAAAGTCCATTGCTTCTTCTTTACTTGGGAATGTATTTTTTAAGCCTTCTGGGGATACAGTCCACCAAAAACCTCTTTTTTCAAACATTTCCCAACCTTCTGGTATACTATTTCCCTTAACTTTAGGGGACTTAGTAATGTCTTTCTTCTCGTAGTTTGCTTCCATTGTTTTCTCCTAGCTATGCATCTGCCACATGGCAATAATGATGCCTGCTCCGCCGACGATTACTGCTCCGGCGGCTGATATTAAAATTGTTTCGATTCTTGATATGCTTTCATCAATACTGTCAAAACGGTTAAATGCAGTTTTCCATCGCTCCGCGCAAACAGCCTCATGTTTCGCTAAATCTGTTGCCACCTTGTCGGCGTCCATTTGTTTTCCTCTCTCTTTTTACTTTGTGAAGTTATCACTATGCATAAATTATATCAAAGTCTGGACCGAATGTCAAGTACTATTTTCGTATGGTATAGATTTTGACAGGTTCAGACTTACCTTTTACAGTTACCTCGTCTAAAAAGTCGTAGTCATAACCATCAACTAAACTGTACTCAGAAATAATTAATCCTGTATCGTACTCTTTACAACTGCTCTCTAGCCTAGCAGCCAAATTGACGCTATCACCAAGCACACTGTAATCGAAACGACTATTACTACCAAAGTTTCCGACGACACAGAGTCCGGTATTGATACCTGCACCTGTGTGAATCTCGTCCAGTCCTTCTTCTTTAAGTTTTTCATTTAATTCCTCCAACGATTCCCTCATTTCTAGAACCGCTTTAGTTGCATTCTCTTTATGATTCTCATCTTCAAGAGGCGCGCCCCAAAACGCCATAATACAGTCTCCCATATATTTATCTATTGTACCCCCGTGTTTCATAATTATCTCAGTCTGATTAGTTAAAAAACGATTAATCAGATTAGTAAGTCCTTGTGGATTCTTCTGGTATTTTTCAGAGATGGGGGTAAATCCTCGTATGTCAGAAAATAAGAAAGTTAGTTGTTTCGTCGACCCACCCAATTCAAGTAAATTTGGGTTTTTTTGTAATTTTTCAACCAAGTCCCTAGATACATATGTCCCAAATTGTTGTTTAATTTGTAAACGCATGAAATACTGCTGGAGAAAATTCCTGAAAGTTACAATACTCCAAAACAAAATCGAGATGATTACGATTCCAGAGATGTCCAATAAATAGGAAGATTGATAAGCATACCAGGTACCATAAGATAGTCCACCAATAATTGCTAATAGAGTAGGTAAACTAACATATATCCAACCTGCAGTAATTAGAATAAGGAGCAAAGCCAGGACTGCAGCTCCTAGCTCCGCTGAAACAGCCCAATCTGGTGTAGAAGGGGCTGTACCTTCTATAAGGTTATGTAGTACATTCGCCTGTATCTCATGAGGATATTTTGGTCCTGCAGGTGTCGGTACTGGGTTAACTACTCCCTCTGCTGTTACTCCTATTATAATAAAAGGAGCTTCAATAGGGTTTCTTAAAAATTCTGCTGCTGTTTGTTTGTAGAACTTTGTATTCCAGTTAAGATATATTCTCCCATTTGGGTCTGTATTCATTTCTGGATATGCTGGTACTCTAACCCATTCTACTCCTGTTTCATTAGTACGAATTTGATAACTAATATCATCTACTGCAAGTCTAAGCATTTCTAGTGCAAAACTTGGATATAGTTTATCTTGAACATTAACTACTAGAGGTATTCTTCTGGTTACTCCATCGATTTCGGGACTTGCTGTAATTAATCCAACCCCATCAGCTGTTGTAGAGAGCAT
>CEOH01089270.1_pt1 | contig 11328 bp, 9 predicted proteins | sample 530311 | NCBI WGS metagenome assembly CEOH01 (sample SAMEA2619923, study PRJEB7988) | marine metagenome | biome: marine biome (ENVO:00000447); feature: deep chlorophyll maximum layer (ENVO:xxxxxxxx); material: "saline water (ENVO:00002010), including plankton (ENVO:xxxxxxxx)" | depth 60 m
CTAAAATACTAAAAGTACACGATATATTTAAAAAATTACCATTAGAGGATAACACTGAAGTTAAAGATGTAAGCGTTTCATTCTTCTTTGTTCCATCCTCTTTTATCTCAAGAGACAGGTCACTTGCTACAACATAACTTCTAGGTATTATGCTTATTGTTTGAGCATTTGTATTTGGCAATAGCGTTGTCATATTATTATAACCTATTAAGTCTAATATTGTTCTAAAAAAAAAGGGAATCAAAAGACTCCCTTTTATGTTTAAGAACCTATTCTGTTTAAGAATTAGTACCTTCAGTTTTAGTGATAGTACCAGATAATCCAGTAAAATCAGTTGAATTGAAAGTTTCAGCTCCTGTAGAAACTGCCATAAAGTTTGGTGGCGTTGTTTCTTGTGCTGTGAAAGTAAGTGTATATCCACTCATATCTCCCATAGCAGCACCAGTTGTTACTGTACCACCAGAAACATCACATCCATTTGAAAGTCCCATCATCATTTTATTACCATTGTAATCTTCGATTGCAATGTGTGGTCTTCCGTAAGCTAATAGTTTTAACTCTTTATTATCTTCTTTCGTTAATTTATGAAGAGTTAAGTTTAGCGTTTGCTCATAAAAAACTGTACCGTTTTCTCTTGAAGCGTTTACAGTAGTTTCCATAGATGAGTTACCTTTAACGTCATAGACAAAGTATGTTAAAGCACCTGAAGTACCAGTCATATTTGTTATTCTGTCATCTGTTGTTGTTACTGTACCTAATTTTCCGAAGTCAACGAAATTAACTTTTTTAATTCCACCAACGACATCTTTACAGGGTTCTTTTCTTCCTAATGTTAAATCACAAGCCATAGTTTATCTATTTTATAAAAAAAGGCAGATGAGAAAATCTCGCCCACCTTTTTTATGTTATACAATTATTTTATTATGCGTACCAAACGATTTCGCTACCGATTCCGTATTGAATACCTGCAGTAAATCTCATAACGACTCTTACGTTTTGAGAACCATCTAAGTCTGCCATATCAATAACTTTTACTTCGTTTTGGTCTGACATTAGACCTGTTCCGAACCATAAGTTAGATTTTTCTGCACACAGAATTTGTTCGTTAGCTAACCCCTGTGCTAAAACAATTTTAACACCATCGAACTGTAAGCCCTGACCTTCTGAATACCACTGAGTACCTTTGTTGTCAGTACCTGCTGCACCTAAACCAGATGCACCAAATCCACCTAAAGCTCTAATGTAAGCTCTATATACATTTGCTGGTGCGTAAATAGTTAGGTCTTCAGAACCGTAAATTGAAGATGGAATAGCATCTACCACTTTACCAAGCTCTGTAACTACATTCGCTGCTGTTATTGGAGTTCCACTAACATCTACCACGTCTGAATCTGCTGCTACTAAAACGTTAAAGCCGTCAAATTCTCCTGTTGTTGCGTTAGTTCCATTCCAAATGTTTTGCTCTATTTTCTGAGCTACCTTATCTGCTGCGTGAGCAATTAAAAAGTCTGCAAAAGAAGGAGGTAGATTGTCATAAGCAGAATATCCCATTTGTACTGCTTCCCAATCGCTTCTAAAATCTTTTTTACACAATTCTAAGTTTACTTGAAATTCCTCTGGTTGTATAATTCTCTCTGTTAAAGTTATTGTTGAAGTGTCTGTAAAGTCACAAGTTGCATCTTTTACGATACCATCAGTTGCTACTTTTTTGACCACCTCTTTATATTTAATATTTGGCTTGATTGTAATATTACCCTCTGCCAAAGTCTTACCTGATAATAAAGCTGCTGAGATATACTTCCCTGCAAATTCACCAGCATAAGTTGTTGTTATTGAAGTTGTTGTTGCCATTTTATATTTGTTTTATTAATTATTTATTTTGATAATGCTTTTAAGACTCTTCCGTAAGTTGTGTTTAAATTTTGATTAGGAGAAATATTTGCACCTAACTTTTCACTTACTTGATTTTCTGGTGAATGAGATAAAGGCTCTGTTGGAGCTTCATCAGTAGAAAGTTCTTGTGGAACTTCAGCTTTAGCATAGTCCTTAACTTCCATCATACCCATAATTTTCTCTACCATTGCTTTTACCTCAGAAAGTTCTTCTTTAGTAACGTATGGAGATTCTTCTTTTTCTTTTTCTTCTTCCTCAACTGGAGCAGCCTCTTCTAAGTTTTCTTTAGTTTCTTCTTCTAAATTTTCTTTAGTAGCTTCTTCAGCAGGTTCTTCATCAGCAGAATAGTTTATTTGTTTAACCTCTGCATTAGAAGTTTCAGTTTTTACTTCCTCTTTATTAGCTTTTTTAGCTTTAGGAGCTTCTTCTTTTAGTTCAACTTCTGGAGTAGTTTCCTCTTCCTTTTCAGTTGAAGATAAAAGAACGTCTTTTAATTTGTTTACAATTTCACTTGCTTTCATAACGTTATTATTACTTTCTATTTATTACTAATAAAAAATATTTTGTTGTATTTTTAAAATGTCTAATACCCCTGAGCCTGAAGTGTTCCGTCACAACATTTTCGAGAATAAGTCCTTCCGTCTGGGCATAAACAACCCCTTCTTGCAGTTTTAGGACTTGTTTTGCTTTTAGTAGCGTTTTTTCTTTTTCCCATCTTGACTTGTTAAGGTTTCTATGATTTCTTCCAGTTTCATTTGTGCTTCTAATTCTTCTTTACATTCGTCACATCCATTTTCATTTTGACAATTATCACATTTATCCCACTGTGTTGAAGCGTCTTCTCTGATACTCTCTTTTGGTCTTTCCATCTTGTCAGCAAAATATCCTTCTATTGAAAAACCTTTTACTTCTCCCTGTTTAACAGCTTTCCAAACATCATCATTAAGCACTTTCATAGAAACCATCCAAGTTCCTTTTGGAAGGTCAAAGCCATAATTTGCAGCTTTATCTTTTTTAGGGTTTTCTATAAGCCAAGACTCAACAACTGACATTCCATCTAATTCAAATGAATGTTCAAATGTAGAGTTGTTTTGGTTTCCTTTAATAAAAAACAATTCAGACGCTTTTCTTACTGTGTCTTCAGAAAAGTAAATGAAGTAGTCGTCAGATTCTCCACCATCCCTATATATCTTTTTGTTTGGGATTAAAGCAGCACCCATTAATATTCTTTTTTCAGAATCAACCTCAGCAAGTTTAACTTCTTTATGTTCTTTAAGAGCGATAAACTCTTCTTCTATTGCTGGGTTTTCTACAAGAGATATTGCTTCAATACCACTTACATCATTTTCTTCGTCTATAATAAGTTCTATAATTTTTTCCATACTTAAATAACCCTACTCGGTCTATTTTGTTTTATTATCCCATAGAAGCACCCTCTATTGTACTTCTTTCAAGTTCTTGTGCTGTAGAAATATCAGAAGCTACAACATAAGCTCTTAACGGTTGTTCTTCACTACCTGCTATTGTTTGAGCAAGTTGACTTGTCTGTGTTGCACCGACTACGTTAAAGGCAGGTGAAGCTATTGATGTTGAACCACCAGCTGAACCAGAAATTCCTCCAGTTGTTCCAGCAATCGCAGCAATTTGTTGTTGTGCTTTTTTTCTTGCAGCAATAATAGAGGCAACAACACCTCCTATAGAAACAGCATAAGCTGCTATACCTAAAGGACCTAATTGTCTCATAAATTCACCAACAGACATAGTTGCTGAACTAACACTATCAGCACCTTTCATTGCTAATTCTGCCATTTGGTTTTTTGCTTTTAACGCTATTTTAGCAAGTTCCATTCCCTGTTCAATTAAGAATATATCTCTATCAAACTTTATTTTTTTCTTCTGAACCTCTTTATTTTTTCTATCGTTTTCAATTAAAAGTCTGTTTTTTTCTTTTGATGTTAAGTTGTCATTATTTAGTATAATTTCCCTTTCATTATCAATTCTTTTTATTTGAGCAGCAAAAGAAGAACTTTGCAACTGGTTTAATTCGGTTATAAACCTTTTCCCAGCAGTAAATATTTGCTTTTCTTTTTCAGCTATATCTTTTAATTTATCTAACTGAAGCTGTAGATTTTCCTGCTTATCTTTAGCAATTTCAGCATCTTGAGCTTTCCTTATAACTACATCAAAATAATCTAATATAGGCTTGAGCTGTTTAATGGATGCTCCTAATGCTCTTGCTGTTCTTAAAACGGCATCTCTTTGTTCTCTTAATAATTCAGCTTTAGATATTTGTTCTGCTTCTACTAATTTTTGTTTGTAATTATTTAAAAGCTCTGCAAGTTTGTCTGTTGTTTCTTTACCTGATTTTCCTAAAGCTCCTGGAACTTCTGCTAATACTTTTTTAAGCTCTTGTTCAAGTAAAGATATTGTAAGTTGAGACTGCTGTATTTTTTTTTGTTGCCTATCCAATCCTTTTTCAGCTAAGGATGTAGCAAAACCCCATCCCGTTCCTATACCTGAAACAGCAGCACTTAGATAATCAAGTAAATTTGCATTTTTATCTGCACTTTTAGTTATTGTTTCAAACAGTTTTTCATTTTCTTTAACTATAAGATTTGTTAAAGATTGAACTTTTGCTCTAGCTTGTAAAAGAGTTATCTGATTACTAATAGCAGTGTTTGTTTCTTCGGTATTTATTTTTTCTAGTGTAAGGTTTTCTAAATACTCAGGATAGGTTTCATTAATTTTATCAATAGCATCTTGTCTTGATTCTCTTGAAAGAGATTCGTCCTTTGCTATACTAACTAAAGTTCTAAGTTCACCTACCTCTGCTCCAGCAGACTTAGCTCCTTCTTGCATAGCTTTATTTAACGCTTTCTGTTCTTTTGTAAAACGACTTATGTTTATTTTTCCTCCTTCTATAAGCATTATAAATGTTTGGAAAAGTATTACAAGACCTAAAGGACCTCTAAGAACTTTCCACATTTGACCTAACCCCTGAGTAAGACCACCAGAAGTAGATACAAGAGTTACAAATAAACCTGATAGTTGCTGAAGGTTGTTTGCCATACCACGAATACCATAGTTAGCATCCGATATTGTTCGACCAAGTTCTTGAACAGTTGCACCTGCAAGACCAGTCTTATCAATCAACTGTGCATTTTTCTTACCTGCAACAGTAGCAGCATCACCAAATGAAGCAGTTTGTTTTGCTGCCCATTTAGCTGCTTTTCCCATATCATTAAAAGACTTAGTTACCTTTCCAAGTTTTGCTTCAACTTTTCCAGATTCTAGGTCAATTTTATATGTAACGTATTTTAGTTTAGCTGCCATACCAGTTGCGTTTAATTATATCTTTTGCTTCTTTCATTGTAGATGGTATTTTATGTCTTCCTTTAGCAATATCTATTCTTCTACTTACTCCGTAGAAATCATCTGTTTTTAATAAGTCTATTATCAGTTTTATCATTTTTCTTTTTAGTCTAATATTGTATCTACACCTATATAATAATTAACTCTATAAAAATTATCTGTGTTTAACGTTTCTTTAATTAATCTTATCATTATTCGTCTGTTTGGTCTGCTGTTATTAATGCGTTGTCTGAATATACATCAGTTGCATCCACTGTTAGCGTTCCTGTTACTGGTGTTGGTGTAGGTGTTACTGAACATAATGAATTATAAGTCAAATTGTTTTGACCACCCATATATCCGTGATTATAACACTCATAACTAATAGTCCCAAAGTCACCATTTACTGTTACCGTTACATCTCCATAATAATAAGTGTAGGTGTTTCCATCTGCTCCTGCTTTAGTTCCACCAGAAGAAGTACCTGTATAGCTTATTAATGTTTCTTTCCCATTGTTTAAAAAGGCAATAGGATGACCAGAAGGAACATTACTAAATGTATAAGTACCTGCTGCCATTTGATAAACACCATACTTATTGTCAAATATATATAAGTAACCACCTGTAATTGTCTCTACTCTAACCTCAAATAAAGAAGGTAAACATAAATAGCTAACAGCAGAATATGTTGAAATAAGCTCTAAATCTGCTTTACCAGTCACTATATCTAAATTTATACTATTTATATTGTATTTTTCTCCTGATATAACAATCGTGTCTGCTAATGAAAAATTAGTTATAAAAGCGTTTGTTAGTATTGCTTTTAATTTAGTAAGCCTATTAAATCTATTGAATATAGACATAATATAATTTTCATAGTATTCAGAATATAAGTTTTCCGTATAACTCTGTGAGTTATTTATATTGGCATTATATTCATTTTTTTCTGCTCCAAAGTGATTTGTTTTTGATATAACTGTATCGACTGCATTACTTGGTATGAAATAAGAAGATGTAGGTTCGTGTGCAGCTCTATCATTATATACATAAGGTATTGTTTCTCCTGTTACGAGTATTGGGTAAAATAAAACTGGCTTACCGATATATGGATTATATTTCTCTTGTGTTCCTGCTGTAGAGTCTTCATTGGATTTTGTCACACTAAAACCAACTTGTATGTCTGTCCAGGAAGCACCTGTATTGTCATATAATTTTTCAAATTTCATATGACCAAAAGGAGGTTTAATGGTATATTCACTTTCATATCTACTATTACCCTGAGTTTCATATTCTTCACCACCCCAAGTAATATTGTTTACTTCTTTGTGTTGTTTTGCAAGAAGTGAACCTGTATCTTCATATTCTAATGAGATTTTTGTGTAAGGAAGAGCTTTGTTTACTGCACTTTTAGATATGTCTATTTTGTTTGTTAAATCTGTTTCTACAAGTGATGAGGAATAAAAATCATCTAATGTTTTCACTACAATCGTTTTTTGTGTAGTAGAGTCATTTCTAACTTGAGCAACTAGATTAAACATTTTAAATATACCTGACAGAAAATCTAAAGCTGTCATATCAGGCATATTCTCGTGTGTATAAAACACACCTGTTGAGTTTGTTGTTAAATTAGATGCAGTCCTAACAATATCAAGTATCTGTATATCATAATCACTATCTATTCTTGGTATTAACCTTAACTCAAAACCAGAGTCAAAGTTTATTGGAGAGCCTGAATCTGTTTTAATTGTAAAAGTGTAAGTTCCCTCTCCTAAATCTACTTCCAAATAATCTGATGTTCCTGTTTGAAGTTGATTCTCTAATTCTCTGTATAAAGAACCATTTCTATCTATTCTAACATCATATTTAGTTGTAGCATCTGAACTAACAAGACTTAATCTTGCAAGTACACTTTCTACTTTAGGACTATCTATTGTTATTTTTACTTTATCTGCAACAGCACCTGAACCCACCCCTGATGAATTAATAAACTGTGCTGTAAAACCTCCAATACCTGTTGTTGTGACATTAGAAACAACTGTTCCTACTGCGAATGTATCCAAAAGGGTAGTTACTTTTCCTTCTTCTTCTCTACTAACTATTTTACCTTCTTTTTGATGTAGCCACATATAAAGATTATAGTAATCTAAATTTGTTGAGTTAAAGAAGTCTGTGGAAAAAGAAACGGTTTCATTACCTTCAGATAATAATTTTTCTATGGCTTTTATTATTATGTCAATTCTAATAGCTGGTTTTAATTGGTCCCAGCTAACTCCGTTTCTTACAGAAGGTGAGCCAGGTGGGTAGTTTCCAGAATCATAATATAAATTACCATCAGCTAAAGCTCCATAATAAACAGTATCACTATCATAATAAGACCTTTCTGTATGCGTTATAAGAGGAACAACTAAAGGTCGTGTGTGAGAAGTTCCTGCTTGGTCTGTTATATTTTTTGATGATGTTAAAAATTCATACACACTATCTGTTCCCATTGCCTGATAGTTCATATAAAAGTCTTTTAAGAACACCAACTCACTGAGTTTAGTGTTACCTAATCTTTCTTTAAGGAATCTTAAGTTACCATAAAAAGTAACCCTATATGAAGAGGGCTTATTATATTTTAAATCTACCCCTTCAAGCATTATATAACCATCCCTAAATACTCTGCTGTTTATTTCTATTCTTGATTCTTTAGATACAGATGCGTCAAATCCATCAATAGAGAAATTGTAATAATGTTTAAATACTTTGTTATTTCTGTCAGTTGCAGGGAGAGTAAAGTTTTTACTAAAGTCAGTAAATATTTTAGCAGGGTCTTTAACATCTTTTATAGATGATTGTATATTTATAGAACCATCCTGAAAAACATCAACCTGTTCATTTTCTATGAAAAGTTGTACTACTTGTTTCATTATCTAACAGTATTTATACTATCAAAAGCATAATCAAATTGAACAGTGTAATTTACAAGTTTGTCGTTTAGGTGAGTTTTGTATTTAAAACTACTGTCTTTTACAGCAACAGGTAAAGTATTAGAGCCTTCTGTAATCCATATGTCCTCTGATTGCATTAATTGTCTGATAGTTTCGTTATACTCATCTTTTAAATATCCTGTGTTTAATGTTATAGATTTTTTACTTGTAACATCTTGTATAATAGTTGTTGGGTCATAAGTATTATAACTAACTGATGATGTTGAAGAATAAATCGTACTTGTGTTAAAACTATCTCTTTTTACATTTAAGTCATCTGTTCTTTTTTTATTAAACCATAAATCTTGTATTGCACCAAACTTATTTACAAATGATATTTTATAATTTTCGTATTTACTACAATCTAAATACACAGGGTATATTGTTTCTCTTGCAGTTGTGTTGTTTATAATAACACCACTTTCTATGTTTAAGTTAGTAGATGTTATTTCTATCTTTGTTGCGTTCACACCACTTTCAACATACCTTATATAATCATTAGAATCTTCTGTTGATGGAATATTAGATAGAATGTTAAATCCTTTTGTGTCTGAAACAAACTCTGTACCTGCAGCACTTTTACTATAAAACTTTACTGATGTTACTCCTGTTGAACCAACATAAACAGGGAATCTAATTGTGCCATTTTCAGGAATATATAAATATTCGTTTGATATTAATTTAGATGTAGATAAAGAAGAGTTTAACCCATTTTCAAAATAAGCATACCCTTTTGTAGCAATACCATAAGCATTTTCAAATGTTGGGTAGCTTAAATCACTATACTCATTTCTTTTATCATAAGACCACCAACAAGTTGACTTAATATTTCCTTTTGTATAATTGTTAGTAAAAACCAAATCTACATAATCCTGAATAAGTTCAGACAACTCAAATCTAATTGTGTTGTTAGAGTCTGGGTTTATTTTTGTTATACTGTATTGAGGTGTAGAGGGTTTATCGTTGTATTTACCTGTCCAACAATACAATTCTAATGTAGAGCTTGATAATACTGCCATTTTAATCTTTTAGTATATAACTAAAAAAAATAATATAGTATTACACTAATTTATAGTGTACAAATAAATTATTAAAATATAAACCCTGATAAGGTTCGTTTCTTCCGTGTAAACAAGCTGCAGATTCATAAATTATCATATCCCCAACCTCTGCATATACTTTATGCCACCTACCTTTATGGTCTTGTATGTCTAACGCCCAATCTGCACCAAACTCTTTATGCGAACACCCACACCTTAAATCTTTATCTACAACAATAATAGATGCAATGTGATGAGTCTCCACTCTATCTTTATGTTCAACTAAAGTAGCTCCTCTTTTATAAGAACGAATACCATATACAAATGTTTTTTCTATATCGTGATTACAGAAATCTTTATGTATCTGATACAAACCATCGTGTATTTCATTTCTAACTTTAGATGAGATGTTTATAATGTGACTTAAACCACTGCCTTTTATATAATGGTCCTTACCTTCAAATACTTCGTTAACTTCGTTTGGCTTTTTTAGGTTATATTCTTTTTGTATTATATCCCAAACATCTTTAGGACACTTTACTACTTCAAAACCATTTTCTGTAAGTTTGGGTATTTGGTCGTAGCTTGTGTATTGCATACGTAAATATAGTAAAATTTAACAAACAGTTAAATTAGATACCTGTCCAGGATTTGTTACACCTATTCTAAAACTATATCCATCTTCACTTCTAACAAAGTTATTACTTGAAGGTGTGTATAGACTTGTCAAAGCCTCGTTTGTATATAAGTAAGTTCCGTCTGCTAATGTTCCTGTGTAGCCTACCTTAGTGTCATATGTTGAAATGTTACTACAAGCTGCAGAAGATGTTGTTTCTGTTGAACTCGATATACGAAACTTGTTAACTGTTGGTGTAGGTGTGGGAGTAGGAGTTGGTGCTGGTGCATTACCTGCTTCACATTCTGCACAAGATGTATATTGAACGAAGTTAGCTATATTTTCACTTGAAGCTGTACCTGATGTGCCTTTATCTTTCATACATACTCCGTCATATATACTTGATGGCCAACTACTTCCTAAATCTGTTGTACTTCCATATTCTTTTAATATATCAAGTTCTGTCTCACAATCTACATATTGTCTAAAATAAGCAAGAGCTGGTGTTGGAGTAGGAGTTGGAGTAGGAGTTGGAGGGATAGAAGATTCACATTCTGTACAGTTCGCATATTGTGAGTAATTAGAAATATCTATCGCTTCAGCAGATTGACCATTGTCTAAAAATTCGTGACATTCATTATTATCTTTAATAGATATAAATGTAGATATTTGAGAACCTGAAGAAACTGGTATAACAGCTCCACCTGGTTCACCACAAGTAATAAATCTTGCGTAATATACAGTAGGCTCTGTTGGAGGTCCTACAACCTCTTCTTCTTCTACAGCGTAACCACATTGTGTAAATTCATCTATTTTACCTGCATTTGCTATATCACCTAAAATTTTACCATAGTAGTCCTGCGTTCCTGATGATGTTGATACATTGTCAAATTTGTAATAATTACCACTACCACCAAACAATGAGGTTCTTTGAGAGTTTACATATAAAAACACACCATCACCCAGTGTTAGTGAGTTGTCAAAATATAATGTCTGATAACTACTTAAAGCACAAACATTAGCACCAAGTAGTCCTTCATTACTTACACTTGTATCAGAAACACTTACACTTCCTGAAGTGTCGTCTGGATTAACTGGGTCATCAACAGAAGGACATACTGTGTATTCAGATATTTGACCATTATTAGTATCACCAATTTTTCCATAATAAGAAGGAGAAGCTCCTATTCTATAATAAGTTCCATCATTAGCAGCAGGTATTGTTAGGGATTGGTCAGAATATAAATAAACTCCATTTCCGATAGTACCTACATAATAAACAGTTCTTACAGCACTAACAGCACAGGGAGTTACTGTGTCTAAATATCCCTGATTGCTAATAAGGATTGTGTTTATTGTGGTACCACCACCTGCTCCACCTCCACCACCCCCTCCTTCAGGAGCTTGGTCTGCAATACTAACAGCTATAGATTTAGTAGGACTTATATTGTCAAGAGTT
>CEOH01012684.1_pt1 | contig 11157 bp, 17 predicted proteins | sample 530311 | NCBI WGS metagenome assembly CEOH01 (sample SAMEA2619923, study PRJEB7988) | marine metagenome | biome: marine biome (ENVO:00000447); feature: deep chlorophyll maximum layer (ENVO:xxxxxxxx); material: "saline water (ENVO:00002010), including plankton (ENVO:xxxxxxxx)" | depth 60 m
TTGATTTTATCCCAACCGGTAGGAGGTGCCGTTGGCGGGGGATTTAAGTTAGGGGTAGTTGCTACTGGTTTAAGTGATTTAGGGTATCAGTGGTATAAGAATAATGTTGAATTAACTGGGGCAACTTCGTCCACTTTCCAACCTTCTACGGCGGGAGATTATTACGCAGTTATTACTAATGATTTAGGTTCCGCAACAACTAATACCGTGAGTGCGACTTAAAGGTCAACTTTTACATGCTTATTTTCTACAGTTTTTTTCAGGTCTGCAACATGTTTTTTTCCGCCTCTTTGGGCTGAGTAATTATCAAGATACTTTCTTTTAACAGGATCTTCTCCAGTTAAGGATTCTTTTGCTCTCTTTGCGCTAAGTTCGGCAGCGTGATCGTGGAGGTCACCAAGACTTCCTTTCATTTTGCCGGTTCTTTCCGTAAATCCCTTACTGTCCCACGGGTCTATCGCTTTACCCGTGGAGACGCCCATATTAATTTGAGGCGCTTCATATACTCTTTCCCAATCTTCATCATCTCCTTGGGGGCCTTTATAAGCCTGATAATCTTTCATGGGCATCTCCACTTCGTGCGACTCTTTAGTGAGTTTATGGCGAAACTTATATAGCATTACTCTATCTTTATACACTTATTTTTACTCTCGGTGGAGTCAGGCAGCGTTAGAAATAAAATGCCATCTTTAGTTTTGGCTGTAATTTTCTTTTGGTCAACGTTGCGGTCAAGCTGGAGTCTGTAAAGAACTTTTTTGTTTTCATCTTCTTTCTTAGATCTTACTACAAGAAGGTCTTTATTTTCGACTTGGATGCTCAAAGTATCTTTGTTGTATCCCGGCGTTTCTACTTGCGCCTTATGCCCGTCTTCTGTTTTTTCTATTTTAGAAGAAAGGTGTCGGTTAGACGTCCAGTTGTAAAAAGAAGGGCTGTCTTCTGCGAAGTCGTTGAAAAGATCAGCGACTGTATTAATTATTCCGTATGTAGGATTAGTATTTTTATACATTGTATAATACATATAGCTAAAATTATGCCAAATAAAAATAAGTGTTTTTTCTAACGTTTTTAACTATGTGGGACAAAAAGACGCGACATTTCCAAAAGGCTCATTTAGATTTCGGGTCATCTTGTCTCAGTGTGCCAATGCCCAACTTAGCATTTTTAAGACTCTTGCAGTATTTTTCAGTTGTCTTTTTCCACGTTACATAATCAAACCATTTTTTAAATTTTAAAAACATGATTATTTTTTTCCCCCGAAGTACTCAGTAGCGTGACCTTCGTCTAATAAAATTTCATTATAGCTTTTATTGCTTGAGGCGAGAGCTTGGTGCTCGGAGTCTTTAATTCTAAATATTTTACCTAAAAGACGGCCATACTTTCCTTTTTTATCAATAGAGGTCTCTACGATAAATTGGTTATTTCCTTCTTCTAAAAGTTGTATTAATCTTGCTTTAGCAGCCAAGCCTTTTTCTTTTTCCTTTAGGTCTCTAGTGCGGGTTTCAGGTGTGTTAATTCCATATAAGCGTATTCGTTCTTTTTTAAAAGTGCTAAAACCGCAATCAATCATTGCATCAACAGTGTCACCGTCGATCACTCTTATTAGTTCGGCTTTATATTGGTACATTAGTCAAAAAGATCTGCGAAGAATCCTTTCTTTGGTATATCTTCGGGGTTTTTATCTGCTCGTGTTTTTGCAGTTTTAAGTTGGTTCTCAGTAAACAAAAGACAGATTTCTTCTTTTGCGCTGTTTTCTGTCCAAATCGCATAATAATTTTCATTAGCACCAAATTTACGATTTGCATTCTCTACTTGTATAATTTTTCCTTGTTTAACTCTGGCCATTTTATAAATTGATATGTTCTAGTATTGCATCTAATGTATTTTTATATGAGAATTTTTCTTGCAGCTTAACTCCTTCTGTGTTGACCGACCCTACCTTTTCTTCGGCTTTCTCCATAGCTGATATTGCTTTTTCTTCGTTGAAACCGCGAATACTTCCTATGTTGAAGTTACCTGTTTCAGCAAAGAATAACCCATCTGCTGCCGGTTCTTTTTCTTCTGGCTCTAGAAGTATGGAATTCTCTTCTGTTGCCCAAGCTTTGTGGGCGCTATGATTATAAACTAGTGACCACTTTCCTAAAGCTGTAGCGTTAAAGGATGGTAGGTTCCAGCCCTCTGCACCACTTAAGCCTGTTAGGTCTATGTCGGCAGAATTCAGGAGATGGTTGACTTCAGCATTTGTTTTAAGGTGTGGTAAAAAATTGACATTGCTATAATGTTTTCCATCTAAAACATCTGAAAGCAGTGCATTCATTTGCTCATGCTTTATGAAAGGATTTACTACGCAGCAGCTAAGCAAATATTTGTCATTATTCCCGTACTTCTTGATCCATGCTTGAATTATTTCTTTAGTGTGCTTTCGTTTTTCGAATTTACCCATTAACACAAAATGAATTTTTCCTTCTACTATTTTAGATGCAGCTTCGACTATTTTAAAACTAGGGTCAAATCCCATAGGTACGAATTTTACATTCTCACAGCCTAATTTGGTAAATGCGTCTACAGCTTCGGGGTTGCTTAGGAAAACCTTCTCTTGCATATCAACAATTTTCTTTTCTACAAAAGTAGGCTGATCAAGCTCGTAGAATGTAAGCAAATACTGTTTAGGTGAAATTCTTGTTTCGCCTCCATTTAAATGCCATAATCTTAATGAAGGCGTTTCTTTTGAGAGATTGTGATATCTGTAATTAATTGAGTTGTTTAGCCAATTTTTAAAGTCTTCATCTAGGTCGTTGTATGCTTCTAGTGACATCTCTCCAGTTGTAAAAAGAGATAATTTTGCTTTTCTCTTGTATAGTTCGCGCAAGAGATTGACGGAGACGTTTCCGAAGGAAAGGTTATTGATAGGCGCGTTAAATATCAAATTCATAATTGTTTTTTAATTCTTTTCTTATAACTTTTATTGCTGAGTTATGTATGTTTATACATCCTTGAATACTCATATTAAGTTCTTTGCTAACTTTTTTCCAAGGGGTTAGCTTATTATATTGAGGGTCGATGTATCTCAAGTGAAATATTTGTTGTACTCTTTCATCTGGGTGATGGTCAATAATATTGAAAATTTTATCTAAAGTCCATTCATTGACAAAAGGTTTTTCTTGCTCCATAAGGTTATTTTCGTAAGTAAAACGGCTTTCATCGGTGTCAGTGATTAAGTATTTTTTATTTTTATTATATTGATTTAAACACGCCCATTTTGCCTCATTACCTAGAAAGGTGCTAAATTTAGTGTTTTTAGTATGGTCATATTTAAGACCTGCGTTATATACGTAATACTCTAGATCGTTTATGAGATCGTCTCTCGAGCCGCTAGCTGAATTTTTTGGGACATAGCTAGTGACAATGTCCAGAAAAATGCCAGAATGGCGATTTACCAACTCCCGAAGCGATTCCTCCGTATTTACATCTAGTTTTAGATTATCAGTTAATTCTTTGTCAGTGGATTGATCGGACATAAGTTGTTGGCGCTAGCGAAGTTGCGCACTAAAGCCTTCCCTTCTTCTTTGAAATTTTGTAAATTTTTCCATTTAAATATTAAGTTGCAGTCTTTTTTTAGGGGCTTTGTAAATTCTAGTTCATCCTTATTACAAGGCCCAAACCCTTCTCTTTCTACAAAAATTGATACTCCTCCTTCTTCTTTTATCCATTTTAGCTCATTGCTAAAACGAACGTCAGTGATAATAGAGCATATATTATTTTTTCTATTAATTTCTACAGTTTTTTTAATAGATTTTACCCAGTAGTCAGGGTCTATCTTTTGCCTCATAATTTCAGTCCCCCAGCATACTAAAAGAGGCCTTACGATCTCTTTTTCCTTAGGGTCTTCGGTAAAGGCAGAGATATTTAACCTTTTTAAAAGAAAGGAGTCAAGCTCTTTTCTCAGAGCATAAGCAAAAGAAATATTTTTGCAAGCATCTGAGTTTCCTCTTAAGAAGTCAGCAAAGCTGTTCTTGCCCGAACGGGCAAAACCGCAAAGTCCTATTAGATGCGTCATTACTGACCTGTACTGCCAAAGCCTCCGGGTCCACGCTCAGACGGAGGTAAATTTTCTATGAACTCTACAAAAGGTTTATTGTGGGACATCCAAGCTAGTTGGCCTATCTTATCCCCCTTTTTATATATTTTTTCTTTATTAATGCCTGTATAAAACCTCATGTCATCGTGAGACACGGTAAAATCTTGAGGTTGACAAATGTATTTGAATCTCAATTTTATGGTTTCCCTGTATCCGGAATCTATCACCCCTACTGAATTAGCTAAAATTAAATTATACTTAGATATACTACTACGAGGATAAATCAAAGAGTAAAAAACACTTTCATCCTCAGGGGCTACGGCGACATTCGTTTCATATTCGATGTAGTCAATGGTCTTCCATAAAGGGGAATCACTATTTTTTCGTTCTCCAACTACATTAGGCTCAGATGAAGCTATTAAGTCATACCCGACGTCTCCAGTATAATAAGGTCTTTTAATCGTCGGATTATCAGGGTTAGTTTTGATGTATGCTCTCATGGTTAATAATTTATTACGCGGTTTTTTGCTTGTCAAGCTTTTTTTCGTTTGCTCTTAAGATTTCGTCCAGCTGGGTTGCCAATTCATTCTTACCTATATCTGAAAGAACCGAGGGGACATAAAAAATATCTATGTCCATTTCCTCAGGTTCTTGATTCTTGATATCCGAACCGTTAGTTACGGTAATACAATTACTAAGCATTAATCCTGAGCCGTATTTCTCAAATGCTTTTTCTAAGCCTAGTGCTGAAGCATCTACAGCATCTTTAGCTAAGACAACTGCTTCCCAATCACTACTTGATACGATATAGAATTTTTTTTCTTGATTTTCAGTCGCACGAATCATATGATTATTGTAAGTGCAATGAAGAAATTGTCAAGCAATATTACACCTTCTTTAACTATTTTTTGTTCTTTATTTAAAGGTGGTAAATTTATCGAAGGTTACATGGAGGATATCATCAATCAAACAATTTTTGAAGATGTTGTCTTTTATATATTGGATTGTAACTCACCAGAGAACGAAGAGGATACTGTACAAAGGTACTTAGGGTACGAAAATATAATATATGAAAAATTAGACCATGATCCCGGCTTATATGCTGCATGGAATATGTGTGTTAAAAAAGCTGATACAGATTTGGTTGGCAATTGGAATGTAGACGACAGGAAGACTCCTTGGTCCTTAGAGGTACTTAGGTCAGCTTTTATGCAAAATTCAAATATTGATGTAGCTTACGGAAAAACTGTTGTAAGTTTCGTTGAAAACGAGAACTGGGATGATATAAATCCTTATCTTTATTTTCCAGCCGCTCCCACAACGAACTGGAGAGATCTTCTGGGGAACAACCACCCCCATTGCATGCCTTTATGGAAAAGAGATTTACATGACCGTTATGGCTTTTTCGATGAAAAATATTTAACAGCAGCCGACTCGGACATGTGGATTAGAGCCGCGAAGCAAGATGCAAAACTTTTTTTTGTGGATGAGACTGTGGGTATTTATTACAAGAACCCAGATGGCGTCTCTACAGATTTAAAAAACTTACGAAAGATGCTGGATGAAGTTAATAGCATGAGGCGCAGCCACTACCCTGATTATATTGACCCTCCTCTTCCTCAAGCCCTTCTCGAGTACGAAAAACAAAACAATGAGTCGTAATTTTATTTCCTATAGTTTGTTTAAACCAAAGAAGCTCTACGCGCATCGAACATACGATCCGGATAAAGAGGAAGCTAGGCGTTACTGGTATAACTTACCTGCATTAACTATTATCAATTCTATTCTTTATCCTAATTACGAAATGCGATTAAGTGTTTGCCCGGACGCCGCTTCGCATCCACTTTTCAAGTTTTACAAAGAGCTTTGTTTAAAGTCTGACAAGTATTCTTTTTCTGTTATTACTGACGACTATTCTGGGCACGAGCCTGCGTTATGGAGAATGAAACTCCTTTGGGAGCAAGACGCTCATATTGTTTTAAGTCGCGATATAGATTCTGTCCCTAATGTTCATGAGTATCAGTCAACGGTTGCATTTGAAAGAAGCAACTATGCTGTTCACACAATAAGATCTCACCCTAATCATTATAATTATCCGTGCAGAATGCTAATAGGCCTTTCAGGGTTCAAGCCTACCTCAATACCTTCATCAATACTTACCGGTAGCTTTGAAAAATTTAAACAAACGCATTTTCCACCCGCAGAGCTTTTAAGCAATCCTACAGTTAATTGGAATGCGGATCAACTTACCGTAATAAATGCTTTTACTACGGATGAATTTTTTACTAGCCAGAAGTTTCTCGACACGCGTATTGATGACCAGACACATTATCCAGACTTTTTTTGTCGCTCTATAACGCCGGAAGATTTATCAGGAATAAGGATAAGCGAAACACAAAAAGACCTTTTTTCTTTAGTGGTTAAATTTGGACTGGCCGATTGGGCAGGTCAACCGTGTGACGCTCGCAGTGATTTTTTAAAAAGCTTGACAAGGATAGCTTCGGATTCTACTGTTCTTGAAATTTTAGAAAGTGATGCAACTTTACAAGATTTTTATTTAGCATGAAGATTTATGTAGGCCGTCAAACCCCTGAGCATAAAAGAGACACTTCTCGTGAGCTTATGGATATGTGGGAAGAATCTGGTTATTGCGATTTTATCAGAGATGAGGTAGATGATGTTTTCATTTGGGCAAATGAGCCTAATGATATTTTATTGTATGAGTATGACAGATTTGACGTGTACCCGGGGGTTCCAGATAAGTGGAACCATGGATTATTTGGGGGCATGCAATGCAAAGACCCTAGGGCTGTTCCGTGGATATACTGGGCACGACGCCCAAGGCTGCTAGAAGAGCAGATAAATAAAGGGATTAAGTCTTATGATGATAGGCAAATTGAATCTATCTTTCTCGGTAAAGTAGAGAACTCCGTACAGCATTCAAACCGTACGAATGATAACTGGTTTGGAGCTGTAGAAAAATTTAGCCTACCTGTTAAGATCGGGGACAGTTTAAATTGGCCTTATTCTCACACGGAATATTTAGAGCTAGTTTCTAGTGCTAAATTTGGACTATGTTTAGCCGGATATGGACCAAAATGTAACAGGGAAATAGAATATTTTGGACTGGGTGTCGTGCCAGTTATCGCGCCAGAGGTAGACATGACCTATTATAATTCTTTAGAGGAGGGTAAACACTATTTTAGAGTAAGTGGCGCAGAAGAATTTACAAAAGTAGTTAAAAAGTGCTCACTTTCTCAGTGGGAAGATATGTCAAATAATATTAAGGATTGGTATGATTCTAACTGCTCACGCAGAGGGTCTTTTGAGACAACACTTAAAATAATAGATAATCTATAATGGCAGACAAACAAAAAGAATTTAACGATCAAGTTCTGAGAGCTCTGGATGAAGGTAGCGCCATACTTAAGCAAGCTTTTAGGAACGGTGAAATAGAAGGATTCAAGGTAGATAAAAGTTTGCCCGAGGGGACTCCCTCTTGGGAACCCGACAGGCTTTACATACACCACCACCTTGGCCTTGGGGACCATATAGTTTGCAACGGAATGGTAAGATATTTTCTAGATCAAAGCGAATCCAAGAAGGTAGGAGTTTTTGCTAAGGATAACTATTTTCCATTAGTACAACATATGTACCGTGACGACCCTCGTATACAAGTTATAAAAATTAATAAGAACAGAGAGTTTATTGAAGTCGCGACCTTTCTTAATAATTACAACTGTGATAATTATAAAATAGTAGGACATCAGTATTTTGTGGATGTTCCTGAGTCAGTTAAATTAAAAAAGAACTGCTGGGAGATTTTTTATGAGTTAATGGGCATTCCCTTAGATGTTCGTCATAATATGTTTCACCTAGAAAGAGATACCACACAAGAAGAAGAGCTATTAAAAAAGCTCAACCCGAATGGTGAACCTTTTGTTTTTATTCATGACGACATGAGTCGAGGGCATGTTATAGATTTAGAAAAAATAGATCTTCCTGATGGGATTAAAATTATAAAAAATAATTCTTCTTTTAATTTATTTCATTATTTGAAAATTATAGAGGAAGCTGAAGAGGTTCATTGCATGGAAAGCTCTTTTAAATGCCTTATTGACGCGTGGGCAGGCAGATCAGAAAAACTTTATTTCCATGACATCCGCACAGTTCCCTTAGGTAAATCTACTCTACCATGGAAAATAATCAAGTATATTTAGATTTTTTTATATTCTACAATTGGTTTGGGGCAGTCGCGGACCATTGCTTAGACAGATCTGATGAATTTTATTCAAGCGCTAGCACTTCTAAGCTTCATAGCAAGCATCTAGACCCCGCTAAAATAAAACAAGGAGATATTGTTTTTGTAAAGACTGATTATGTTTATGATGGAACTTTTCAGAGAGAGTACCTTCCTCGCATATCTGAGCCATTTGTTTTGATTACCGGCACATCTTCTTATCAAGTTTCCGATGGATATTCTATTTCATCATTGCTTGATAGTGATTTAATTATTAAATGGTTTTGCACCAACGCCCCTATCCATGAGAAAATTATCCCGTTACCTATTGGCTTTCAAGAAAAAGAAAGAGCGGGAGGAGACCAAGAAGCGATCAAATTAGCCTACGACTTAAAAACTCCTTTCGAGGATAAAATAGATAAAATTTTACTTCCTTATCATTTGATTCACCCCGTGGACTCCACTCAAGGAAGAATAGCAGGGGAAGCGCGCACACAAGCCATCAATTATTTAAAAAGCTGTCGTTTTGTTGAAGTTCAAACCGAAAAATTGCCTTGGAAAGACTACATGAGACTTTTAGATCAATACAAGTTCGCCGCATGCCTTCAAGGAATAGGACCTGACATACATCGAAACTACGAAGCGCTCTCACTTCATTGCATCCCTATTAATATAAAGACTATTATGGAAAATTTATTCTTATTTCATAATTTACCGGGACTATTCCTTAATTCTTGGGAAGATTTAAATGAGGATAGTTTTGGAAATTATCTCAATTTTAATTATAATTTTCGGCCAGCAGATGATTTTCTTAAAGTTGGTCATCATCTAGATCTGATTAAAAAAATACAGCATGAAAATAGAAGTATCTAATGGTGAAATTATTGACAAACTCTCAATCCTTTCTATAAAACTTGAAAGAGTAAAAGAAAAGGATAAGATACCTTTTATTCGTGATGAATACAACTCGTTGCTTCAAGCAACTACTGACATATTGCATAGCGACCCAAGTTCCAATAAAGACTACCAAGAGCTTAAGCGCATTAATGAAAAACTATGGGATGTAGAGGAGACGTTAAGAGAAAAAGAAATGACTTCCAATTTTGACACTGAGTTTATAGAGGCAGCGCGCCAAGTCTACTCGCTTAACGACTATCGATTCGCGGTTAAATTGCGAATTAATTCAAAAACAGATTCCGCTCTTGTAGAGCACAAGAGTCATAAAAGCTGTTATAAAAAGTAAAATGTACGAACCTTTAGAAAAAGCAATAGTTTTATTAAAAAACCAAGGGTACGAGATCAATGATCCGTGGGATGTAGTGTCCGCTTTCGAAGACAAAGTGGCCCGCTTTGCCGGGAGCAAATACGCAGTAGCCACAGATAGTTGCACTAATGCTTTATTTTTATGTTTAAAATATCTTAACGCGACCGGAAAAATACGCATTCCTAAAAATACTTATATTTCGGTTCCCCAAGCGATTGTTCATGCGGGTTGTGGAGTTGAATTTGTAAACAAAGATTGGTTAGGAATGTACCCCTTAGACCCTTACCCAGTTATTGATAGCGCCACTTGTTTTCATGAAGGAATGTATGTCGATGATTCATACCAGTGTCTTTCTTTTCATTACCGTAAGATTTTAGCTATAGCAAAAGGAGGAATGATATTGACTAACGACAAAAAAGCAGTGGAGTGGTTTAAGCTTGCGGAATACGAAGGGCGAGATAGACGAGTGCCTCACGCAGAAATGCCAGCCCCTACAATGATGGGATGGAATATGTATATGCCTCCAGAGCAAGCCGCCAGAGGTATTTGGCTCTTTGAAAAAGTAATCAAAGGTGAAACATTAGGCCACTCAGGAGGCTCTCATACATATAAAGACTTAACCGAATACGAAATTTTTAACAATTTACAATGAAAGACATAAAACATTATTCTCAAATGTCTCAAGACCTCTTCGTCAATCATATATTAGATTCTGATACTGGGTTCTTTGTGGACGTCGGGTGTTACGAGCCTAAATTTATAAACAATACCTATATGCTAGAAGAAAGAGGCTGGAGAGGCTTATTAATAGACCTGCAGCCCCGTTGGATTGAGCTCGCTCAACAATTAAGATCTTCTGAAAATAAATATGCATTAGTTAACCTAATGGGCAATAACTTCACAACCTTGCTTCAGCAAAATAATTGCCCTTCGGTTATAGATTATATAGATTTAGATATTGACGAGGCTACCTTAAAAGTAGTTAATGACATTGATCATAATTTATTTACTTTTAAAGTCATCACAGTAGAACACGATTATTATAAAGTAGACGAGCCCGGTTCTGACGCAGAGCTTTACCGAAGTGAATGCAGGCGAATATTTGGAGATAATGGATATCAGTTAGTATGCGCTGATGTTGGCAATAATTCCGGACCCCAAGAAGATTGGTATATTCACCCCGATTACGTTAGTGAAGAGAAATGGAAGCCTTTAGTCTGCTCCAATGTAAAACATTTAGAAGTACGCAAGCTAATGAACATAGACGATGATAGATTAAATTGGCCTAACACAAACTACAACGCATGGCACGATGAAGCAGCGTTCACTTAATAATGGGAAAAAAAATTATTAGCTTTTGCCTATGGGGAGACAACCCTAAATATACTATTGGAGCATTAAAAAATGCTTTTCTAGCAAAGCAAATATATGAAGGGTGGATTTGCCGTTTTTATGTAGGCAGATCTACGCCCCCGGAAATAACTTCTGTCTTAGAGCAACTTGACAATACAGAAGTTATCAGAATGGAAGAGGAAGGCAACTGGGAGGGGATGTTTTGGCGCTTCTACGCAGCAGGCG
>CEOH01030874.1_pt1 | contig 11152 bp, 17 predicted proteins | sample 530311 | NCBI WGS metagenome assembly CEOH01 (sample SAMEA2619923, study PRJEB7988) | marine metagenome | biome: marine biome (ENVO:00000447); feature: deep chlorophyll maximum layer (ENVO:xxxxxxxx); material: "saline water (ENVO:00002010), including plankton (ENVO:xxxxxxxx)" | depth 60 m
AGTGTCGTAGCATACCTTATATCTTATTATGGTGATGAATAGTTAGCCCATAAAACTATCCTCCTAATATTTATAATAGCTCTTTTACGTTTGGGTAAAGAGTTGTATGTCATAACATAAGTGACAGATAGTTCATGTCGAGTTCTATCTGTCGCTTGTATATTTAATTAATTTGGTGTAGTAGTTCCAATGCCAACATTACCAGCAAGGAGGAGTAATGAAGTTAAATAACTTTGGTAAAACAAAATTATCTGTAATTATTGATAAAGATATATTAAATAAATTAAACTTAATAACTAAAGATCTTGGTAATATATCTTATAGTGCTGCTATTAGAATTAGTATCAATAAATATCATAATAAAATAAAAACTTAGCGGGGCGGAGAAGTGGTAACTCATTAGGCTCATAACCTGAAGATCGTAGGTTCGATTCCTACCCCCGCAACTAGACTGCGAAGAGAGAGTGTATTGGTGTCATGAGCCATCGCTGTATCTCTCTCTCACCCCTTTTATTAGGGTTGGCTTAAAGTATTTGAGAGTTTATTCAAATTAATAATAATCAAAAACATGCTAACCCTAAAACAATTAATGTGGGACAATTATGGGCTTGGACTAGTGAAGCAGAGAGCTGCAGAACTCTAACACTCGGTGTGGCCGAGATGTGAAATAATTGTTCCGCTTACATTTAGGCAGATTTGTGTCATGATATTGAACTCTGTGATGGAGCCTGATATGTCATTACTCACAACTACAGTCTGCCTAAAAATTTATTGGGAAACAACGTAAGTGCTAATGTCTTCGTAGGTGGGGATAAGCACCTTGTAATGAATCCGGTATTTTGATGTGCCGTACTAAATCACCAATGTACAAATGTATGAGGTGTGATTTGTGTATCAAGAATAGTGACTAAAAAGAACAGTAGCCTACTTTCAACGCTATTATGCAGGTTTGTTTATTAGTGCATTAATAAACATTCATACTGAACCCTGTCGTTATTTCCCATATTATTAAACAATATATATGTCTTAGTGCCAGCGTGAAACCTCTATTAATAAGTTTCCTTAATTATCTGGTGATGTATATATTGGAGAAAGAGTGCTAGCAGAATACGCAACAAGCCATTAAGTGGACAACTCCTGTAAAGGGTAATCTGTCTCTTTCTCATATATTTAAGTAAGACTGCATTTAGAACAATTTGCACTGACCTAAGGTGATACTTACCCAATATACACAGACAAGATGAATTCGTGAACTGCAACTGTCGAATAAAATCTTTACGAAGTGTTGATGGACGCAGATGGAAGGGGGAGCGAAAGCCGGACATAGTATGCTCCCGTCTTACTTAGAAATTATTTGCTGGTAGCCTCCCTTGACGATATAACATACTTATGCTTTTTTGTGTGTTATTGAAAGGTTGCTCCTCCTGGTTACCAGCATAACTTTAACAAAAGGAGAACAAATGGCGGACAAATCAATATATACTGGACTATTTTTAGTAGAACCAGTAATAATGGATGGAAAACCATCTTTCGGCTTAAGTAAATATCATGTTACTTATCATTTTAATCCAGGTGACCCAATATTTCCTGAAAATGTAGCCGAAAATGATTGGGGTAAAATAATACATAAAGGTATTTATGATGATGGAGAGATAGTTACATCACATGTTCATATTCAAGAACAAATAGATTTAACAGACAAAAAACCAGACCTTGAAAGAGATTATAACCATCATATCAGAAATCAGTTTGATAGTAATACTCCATTACATATTACATGGTTACATGGAGAAGCAAGACCTATTGAAGCTGGAGATAGATTAAGAAAGGCATTGAATCACGAAGATGGATATCAAAATAATTATATATCATTAGATAGATTAATTTACTCAAACAACTGGGAAAGTATATTAAAAAATAATAAACTAGATGTAGATGCAGATGGTATGGAAGCTTATAGAATGAGAATTGATGTGATATTTAAATATATGAATACGATGGGATTATGGTATACAATGAAAAGCTCTGATAAATAAAACTTGGGAGTGTAGCCAGCACTTAAACATGGAACGTAATATATAGGTGAAATTCCTATACGCTGATCCCCGAATTAAGCTGCTATAGTTTGGTGTTAAGGATCTATGCTAGGCGGTCAACAGCATAAAAATTTATTTAACCATAAGGAGGTACCATGCCAAAGATACTTTTGTGCAATGATGCTGCTTCTTTTACTCCAACTGATGTTACATCAACCACTGTAGGTGAATTAAGAGATGAACTCGGTTTAGCAAATGAAGCAATTAATGTGAATAGAGTAATAGCAAGTGACGACCATCAACTCGAAGATGGGAATAGAGTTGCTGCTGTTAAAACAGACAAGAAAGGTGGGAAGAAAACTAAGTAATGTCTATTAGTTCCATTAAATAAATAATCACAGGGACTTATAATCCCATATAATAGGTTCCTGTGGTTTAAACTAAAGGAAATATTATGTATAATAAGTTTATTAATAACTATAATATCGATCATATTCCAATAGGCCCACAAGCTAGTTTAATTGAAGATGTAAGTGAATTAAACAATATGATACCCTACCAATATACACATGGTAGATCTGAACAATACAATCATTTACCATTAATAGATTTTGGCGTTACTAAAAAATTTAGATGGAAAAATGGATCATTAAAAAATGCTAAGATACTAAAAGACATACTTATAGGAGTATATCAAGGAAAAGGATCTAGTATTGGTAATATTAAAAATGTATTTCTAAGAGAAGAAAGAAATGGAAGAGGCTATTATGTAAATAGGTTTAAAAGAAAATTGTTTAGAATTGACAATACATTAGAAAGGAAAAGATATGATGGATCTGTATGGTTAGAAGATGGAGAAGAACTAGAAAGTGTAAGAGAGTCTTTATTTAATGATGTGAAAAGCATATTTAAAACATATGAAGAGTATTGTGAAATAATGAATATGAAATTGGAATATCATTATTCTGAAAATAGAGATGAATATACTAGTCGTAGACAAGAGATATTATCTGAAATGTGGAAATTTGAAGAAGAAACAAATCATTTAATGTTTGTTGAAAATAGTGATCTTTCTACTATTACTTTATTTCATATGTTTAAAAATATAAATATGAATGTATTTGTACAAGAAGAAACAAATCCAATACTAACATTTCCAATAGGAAATATTATAGGTGCATTTAAAATTAGTTTAAATAATGTATTTCTTGCTCAAATAGGATCAAAACAAAGAAATAGATATTATTCTCAAAATACAAAGTTTTGGTATAAGCCACCTATTCAAGGAATAAAACATCCTTTTCTTCAATGGATGTCCCAAGAAGCGGGTCAAACATATATAACAAATCCTGATAAATGGACTCCATCATGGAGCAGGAATTCAAGTGTTTGTTTCGGAAATATGTCATATTTATATGGTAATGAAGGGAAATTAAATCTTGTAAAATGGATTGAAACAGCCTGGAATTGGATGTCTTCATTTAGAATACACTCAACAAATCCATTAAACCCAATTAATCTATCATATTATGGTCATCCTGAAAATATATCAACAAAATATCACTCATTATATATTGATTTAATAGGAGTAGATACTAATTCCTGTCAAGATAGACTGGTTAGTTATGTAAGAGATATTAATGAAAGAAGATCTATATGTGATACTGTTTGTAAAAAAGATATCATGAAAATTTGCAACGGATATAAAGCTGATACTGTATTATTACGACAATTAAAATTTAAAAATGATATTAAAGAAAATGTTCATTCTTTACAAATAGTTAAGGGATGGAAACAACCTCAAACAGAAACTGTTGGAAATATAGAATGGATACACCACTATAATGAAGATTCTTCTCTTGAAGAAGATATGTTAGAATGGGTGAATAACCATAATACATAAGGAGAGTATATGGAGTTTTACATAGATAATAAAGATTGGAAAAAAATCATAGATTATGCCCAAGCATCTTATGATGAGTTTCAATCTGAAATTGGCGGCTTTCTAGTTGCTAAAAAGAATAAAGAAGGCGATTATATATTGTCTGAACCTGAAATATTAAAACAGGAAGTTACTGGCGGTACTACTGAAATGGATAGAGAAGCTGTTTCAGATTATTATGTTAAATGCTCAATGAAACATGGGCCCGATGTGCGATTTGTATGGTGGCATTCACACGCCAATATGAGTGCATTTTGGTCTGGTACAGATACATCCACTATGGAAGAATATAATGGTGGTGACTGGGCTGCGTTTTTAGTAGTTAATATAAGACAAGAATATAAATTTAGAGTATGTGTTTGGAACCCAATAAAAGCACATAAAGATATAGATTTAAATATCATGGGACTAAAAGAAAGAACTGTTCCAAAATCTATAAGAAATTCAGTATCTAAATTATGTTCTAAACCTGAAGTCGGAACAATTAGTTCTTACGATAAGATATATAAAAAATCTGATCAAGGAAATTTCTTTGGATATAGCTATGGTAATTATGGTTATAATGGTTACACTACTCATGCTGTAGAAGATGATACGCCAAGCCCAATTACATTTGAAGATAGAGATGATCCATTAGTTGATTCTTATTGTGCTATGCTTGATGAAATAAATGCATTATATACAGAAGGTACTTTAACCTTCAAGGAATGGTTGAAACAAGTAAAAGATTGGAATAAGTTACTTAAGAAAAAAGATGCAAATTTCAATATTGATGAACTTACGGAGAATGAACTACATTATAAATGTGGATTTTATAGTGGTTATAACCCTATGGAATTATTAACTTTCGAGGAGAAAAATGAGCAGAATATCAAGGTTTGAGGACATTTTCAACAACTTTGATAATTATCATTTCCACATACTTGGTTGCGGAGCTATCGGTAGTTCCGCAGCCACTCAACTTGCTAGATCGGGTGCTGAAAAATTTACATTATACGACTATGATAAAGTATCATTAGCCAATGTTGGTGTAAGTCAATATACTGTATCTGATATAGGTAAGTATAAAGTGGATGTATTAAGTGATCAATTGATTGAAATATGTAATAATCCTGTGATTATAGACATAAGAATGAAATTCAATAAGAAAGATCAATATACACCTCAAGGAAATGATATTATTGTCTTAGGATTTGATAATATGTCAAGTAGACTGCAAGCTGTTGAAATAGCATGTAGTGTAAAGAAACTAAAGCCTATTATACTAATAGATGGTAGAATGGGAGCACAAACATATCAACAATATTCTTTTAAAAAGCCTACATTGGATGAATATAAGAAATGTTGGTATAGTGATTCTGAAGGAAGTGAAGAACCATGTACAGCAAAAGCTACAAGTTATTGTAGTAATATGGCAGGTTCATTTATTACTAATTCTGTTGCAAAAATGGTTAATAAACAGCCATTTTACAATGAAGTAATATTTCATTTTCCATCTATGTCGTTAATGGCAAAATAATTTAAAGAGAGAGTTACGGCTAAAACCACCATTCGTTAATTCCCTGGTAAATGTGACAGCTAGGGCAAGCGTGGTCTCTCTTTTTAAATAAAAGGTAGTTAATTATGTTAGTATATAGTGAAAATTTTGGAGATACGGTAGTTTGTGATTTTTGTAATGATGATGGAAAGCTTAGTTATGGTGGGGTTTTAATAGGATCCAATGCAGTTTGTGGTAAATGTAGTGAAAAAAATGGTTATTACAAAAGCAATTTTGAATATAAAGATGAAATTGATGAAATTTTTAATAAAAAACAAACATTTCAAGATAATGTTTTATCATATCGTAAGAAGACTTATGGAACTTCAGACAATATAATAAAAATTCATTCTTGGGATGAAGAGGAATAAGGTATTATATGGTTTATTTAGGTACAGTAGCAGAATGGATAGTTGAGCTTTTCATTCTTGGCACAGCTTTAGTTATATGGACTGTAGGATTATTTATGTTATCCCTGCTTATTTCTACAGCACTTGATTTTTTTAATAACAATACAAAGGAAAATAGATGAAATGTTTAATGTTTGATCTTGAACGTGGATCGCAAACGCTTGGTGGCCCAGAATCAATCCAAAAATTATTTGGTTACCCTGTATTAGCACCCACTACATTTGATCAATTTAAAAAAACCATATCTGATCTATATACTGTACAAAAAGCAGTAAAAAAGACAAAAATTGGTACTATTGAAATTGATCAAGAAATTCTAGAAACTATTCCTAAAAACGGAACTCAAATAGATGCATTAATACTTGATACATTTAGTGAATTATCTAAAAAGTATCAAAGAAGTCTTGTTGATAAAACAGGAAAAATGAAAATGCAAGATTGGGGTAAGCTAAAGAATACTCTTGATATGTTGTTAGAATTCATCACAAGAATCCCTGGTATATTGGTTATGAATGTTCATAGCAAATTAAAGGATCTTGATGATGGTACAACGAAAGTATTGCCTTATATAGATGGTAGCACTAAAGAAGATATTAGTAAATGGTTTGATTTTGTATTTTATACAAGAACCATTGAAGCTCCTAATGGTGAAACTCAATATGTATGGCAAACAAAGCATACTGAAAAGTATGATCACGCTAAAGACAGAACTAATTTACTAAATTCTGAAATCCCCCAAGATTTTCAATTAGTATTAGACGCTGTAAAAGAAAAGAAATTCGCATCTGCTAAGATTCTCATCATAGGAAGTCCAGGATCTGGTAAGACGTGGAGTTTAAAAACCTTAATTAAGGAGTCGTAATGGCTATAAAAACAATGAGTGCTTCCTCTACTGGAAATTGGTCTATTGGATGGAAAGAAGTTACTCTTAAAAATGCTAAGTATGGAGTGTACAATGGTGATGTACGTTATATTGATGCTTGGTTTGAAGAGTACCCTGAAACAATAAATCTTCGTTTATATGAAGCTAAATCTAAAGAAGGTGAGGAATTCGCTATTGCCAGATTATTTAAACTAGCAAATGCTGGTATACTTGGTGAGGTAATGAATTCAAGTGGAAAGAAAAGCTTACAATATGATGATGAAGCAAAGCATCTTAATGGTAAAAAATTAAATGTTTTCTTTTATAAGAACGATGAGGGATTCTTTCGTGTATTAGGTCGTATTGCTCCAGTAGCACAAGATGGTGAAGTAATATCACATACAGAAAAAGACGTTGAGTATTGGAAAAAGCAAGGTGAAAAATATTATGAAGAATATAAGAAACCTGCTGGCGAAAGTAATGGTATGATGGAAATGAATGTTGAAGAAATAAAAGAAGTAATATCAAATGATACTACTGAAGTTTCTGAACCACCATTCTAATTAGAGTACGCCAAATAAGGGGCTTGTAATTTCTCCTTTGTTTTTTTATAAGCCCCTTTCTCTTAAAGGATTAAGTATGAAATATTTAAATGAATCAACACAAGAAATAGTAGCTAGATTATTAAAAAACCATAAGCATTTAAGGGATAATGATAATAAGCTACTTGCTACAGTTTGGTTTTACAAAAAACCTAATAGGACAAAGACTGTTATGGATTTTTTGCATTTATTATCCGATGGAAGATTGCCATCGTCTGAGTCTATAAGAAGATGTCGTCAAAAACTACAAGAATTAAATCCCAATCTTCGTGGTAAGCTTTGGAATAAAAGACATAAAATGCAAGAAAAAGTAAAAGAGGAATTAAAGGAAATGAAATGATAAAAGAATTTGCTTTATCTTTATCAAATAGACATCATTTTCATGAATCGAATAAGATGTCTCAACTTGAAGGTACTCCCCAAGATACCTTCATGTCATTATGGGATTATGATAAATATGTAATAGAATATTTCAATAAAAAGAAAAAATTAGCTGGATTTGATGGTCTTCTTTATATGCCAGATGAATTAATACTTGATGTAGATGGAAATACATTAGACTCAGCTAAACATAAAACTTTAATTTTAATTGAATTATTATATAAAAAACATATTCCTTATCAAATATACTTCAGTGGTCGTGGATTTCATGTAAATATACCATCTTGTGCCTTTAAGTGGGAACCTTGTAAAGATCTTCATTTAAAAGTAAAAGATGAATTAAATAAAATAGGTATATATAAATATGCTGATCCATCTGTTACAGATAAGACAAGAATAATTAGAGTACCTAATACTTTAAATACTAAATCTAAAAGATGGAAAATACCACTAACAGAAACTGAATTTAAATCATTTACTTTAGATTTTAAGAATCAACCAAGATCAGATTTTAAATATCCTCAATTATTATGTGATCCTGTATTTGATGTTTTAGAAAGAAAAGTAAAAACTCAAGAAACTAAGATAGTTAAGACAGAACTTGGAAGAGATCCAGATCCTACAAATTATACCTGTATACAATTAATGTTAAAAGGTGTGAATCAAGGTAGTAGACATATGACTGCATTAAGATTGGGATCCCATTTAAGATGGAGATATCCTGAAAATGTAGTTCGTCTTATTATGGAAGACTGGAGACAACGAGTTGATAAACATAATGTACCATTTACAAAAGAAGAATTAGATAAAATTATTAATTCTTGTTATACAGCTAATGATAATAGTGGTTATAACTATGGATGCAATGATAATATCAAAAATTCTTTATGTCAATCAACCTGTTTCTTATATAAATCAAAAAAGAATCAATCTATTATGTCATCTACTGATATGGAAAATGTATTAATAGACTTCTATACAAGTAATATAAAGCCAATTGATTTTAAAGATTTATATTCACAAGTTAATTCTTTTCCTATATATCCAGGTGAAGTAGTACTTATTCAAGCTCCTCCCAAGAGTATGAAAACTATGTTATTACTTAATTGGATAAATTCATTTAAGAAGAATACTTATATGATGGAACTTGAAATGTCCCCAAGACAAATAATGTCAAGATTAGTTATGATAGAGAAAGGATGGAGTGATGTAGATTTAGAAAATCATTATTCAAGTAATAAAAATGGAATTGATAGTGATTTTAAATGGTTAAAAGTGGATTATAATTCATGTTATCCATATGAAATAGAAAAAAGAATACAAATGATGCCTTCTAAGCCAGAAATACTTGTAGTTGATCATTTAGGCTTATTAAGAAGTAGAATGAAAGATAACAATATGAAAGTAGAAGAAGCATCACAAGTATTAACAGAACTTGCTGTTCAACATGATCTTATTGTGTTTGTTATTAGTGAAATAACAAAAAGTGCATTTCATGAAGGTATGAATATTGCATCATCAAAGGGATCATTTAGGGTAGCATATAATGTTAATAAAGTATTATCCTTAGAACCTTTATTTGATGTAAAAGAAAAGAGCTTAATAAAAGGTATTAAACTTGAAAGCACAGCAAATCGTGAAAAAGAAACACTTTATGTTGATCTTTCATTAGATGGTTTGAGGTTAGTAGGATGATATCTATAATTACAACTAGTGATCTTTCATGTCAACATCCCAAAGAAGATATGGAATATCAACCAAGTGAACAAGATACAAACACACCTGAGTCCCTTACATGTGGAATTTGTGGTATGGATTTAGATCCAGAACTATTAGATCCAGATTGGGATGAAATGGGAAAGGAAGAGTTGTATGAAACGGACAATGAATGATATAACAACTGATATAATGACTCAACAAATGAATATGGATATGGCATTAAATCCAGAAGAATTTAATGTTCAGATCAAAGAGTTATTTACAGAGTTATATCAAAAAGAAGATGGTATTTACTGGTTCTATCGCAATAATGAAAAGAAAATGGAAATGGTAAATGATCATATTGACAAATGTAAGAAAATAAAGAAGATGCTTCATAATGCGAATGAAAGGGTTAAGCAGCTTGTTATCCAGTCCCACAATGAATTGAATACTATGCCCAAGAATTCAGAATTCAATCCATTAAAGATAAGAAAATCCAACGGTTCAGTTGAAGTTTTAGATGAAAACGATATACCTAATGAATATTGGGTAGTTGTTGAAGTGAAGAAGCTCGATAAAAAGAGAATACTAAATGAACTAAAAGAAGGTAAGACAATACCTGGAGTAAGGCTTTTAAAGAAAGATTATGTTGGAGGATTTAGATAATGGCAAAATCAATGAAAGTTCCTGTTCTGGTAATTGAGAACATAAAAGAAACTGAAATATTATTAGAAGGATTAAGTAAGGTAACTTCAGAAGGAGGTTCTCATAAGAAATTTCTTACAGAAAACCTAATGGAAGAAATATCTAAAATTAATTCAATAATAAAAATGACAAATAGTAATTAATCCTACACTTATATAATTAAAAAACATAATAAACCTGTAAGAAAATACATAATCGAACAGGATATGATAGTTGGTATTTGTATGTACCCTTTTTGCAAAGGTATGTAGAATGGCAATGTATGTTGTAATACTTCGGTTGGCCCTGAAGAGTTATAAGTGTAGGAAGTTTTATGGCAATAATCCTCGGAATTCGGGACTGTGTAAGTCGGACTTATAGGAGATTAGGGACTTCATCTATAGGAAAATATATATTGCCATATATTTAAGGAGATCGTATGACACAAACTGAAATAAAAAAAATATTCAAACAGCATAATGTACAGCTAGGTAAGGATACCATGCCTCAAATAATGCATGAATTAAAATGGGTAGTTATAAGAATGGCTAAAAGATGTCAAGATGGAAATCTTAAAAGACTTACCCCTGAATTGATGTATATTGCTATGGGTAAATTGCTCAATGAATAAAGATATAGTAGATCTAGTAAAAGAACGCCTAGAAATAGGAAAACGTGAATATGATGATCAATTAAATCCATTTGATGGAAGAAATTGGAAAAAAGAAGCGTTAGAAGAGTCTTTAGATCTTGCTATATATATATGTGCGGAACTAATAAAAATAAAAGGAAATGATATGCCTCCTAGAAAAAAGAAGAATATCCCTAATAACTTTAGGGGTAAAGAAGATCTGTTTTTTAAAAAAGTAAGGGATGGATTAAAAAAGTTTTTAGAATCACCGTTTAAGGAGAGTAAAAATGGAAGATAAAGAAGGAACATTCAAATTGTTCAAAAAAGATAAAGCCAAAAAAGAAGAAAAGCCTAAAAAACCAGGAA
>CEOH01003981.1_pt1 | contig 11140 bp, 16 predicted proteins | sample 530311 | NCBI WGS metagenome assembly CEOH01 (sample SAMEA2619923, study PRJEB7988) | marine metagenome | biome: marine biome (ENVO:00000447); feature: deep chlorophyll maximum layer (ENVO:xxxxxxxx); material: "saline water (ENVO:00002010), including plankton (ENVO:xxxxxxxx)" | depth 60 m
AAAGACAAAAAACAAAGAAAGATTTTGTATAGAAGTTTTTCGGAGGTAGGAACCTCCTTGTCAGAGATGGAACTGTTTGAATTAATGGAAAGTATACAGGAGTAAAAAATGAATTCTTTTCAAATCATTACGCTTGGGATAGCCACCTTGTTGGCTATAAGTGTTTTCTGGGATAAAATCCGAGATGCCATTTCAAACCTTAAGCCAGAACCAAAACCTTACACACCTACTCCCGTTGACGATCAACTGGTTGAAGTTAGCGTTGATTATAAAACAAGCAAAGACTCAACTCTAGTTGATATCATTAGGTGTTGGGAGCATCTTAAAGTTGGGTGTGACAAGGCAAACCTAAAAGAGGCTTGCAATGAATTAGATAAAATATTTCCGCTGTTTGTTATGAAAGACGCCAAGGGGGTGAAGAATGTCTAAAACAATTAGACTTATACTCGCACTTATTTTAGCTGGAGCTTCTCTTTTTGGGGAGCAGATCATAGAAGTTATCAAGGACAACGTGGAGATTGTCAATGTACCTTCAGTAAATGTAGATGAGCCAGCATTAGAGTATAAAACCTTGGTTAAAAACATTACAGCCATAGATATACAAAAAGAGGATGCGAAACAGATATCAGACTTCTTTCTAGAGCTAGCTGATGTTGTCTGGTCAGATCCGGGTTTCCTTGACTCAACAGGCAAGTTTAGAGAGTTTAACATCAAATCTGGAGGCCTTAACTTTGCCGGTCTTGAGCTTAAAGATAAATACCCATCTCTAGGAGAAGAAATAGACACAGTAGTGATAAACACTATAGGTTTAGAAGACTCCGAACTAACAGATGAAAAGAGAAAAAACCTTCGTGACTGCTTAAACGCCGTCGCTTGGGGGGTTCATCAGTAATGGGAATAACTGAAACTATTATCGGAACAATTCTTGACAAGCTGGATGTAAAAAAGGAGCATGTCGAGAAAGCTACTGAAATTATAGACATGGTTACTTTCACAAAGGAGAATGGAAAAGATATAATCCTTGTACAAATAGGGGATAACATCCAGATAAAAATAACTAAATAAACACCCGACCCTGTAAGAATCAAATTTCTTACGGGGTTTTTGTATCTAAGCACTTGACAAACGAGCTTAGGTATACTACAATGAAACAAATACATCGTGTGATATAAAAATAAAGGGATTATATTTAATGCAAGTTTCCAAGAGAAATGGAGAAACTGAAGATTTCTCAGTCGAAAAAATTCACAAGGTAGTGCAGTGGGCAACCAGAGATATAAATGGTGTTTCGTTTTCTGACATAGTTATGAATGCGAATCTGTCGTTATACGATGGAATTTCAAGTGTTGAAATACATCAAATATTGATTAAATCAGCAAACGACTTAATCTCCACCGCCAGTCCTAATTACCAATATGTGGCAGCTAGACTCCTTAACATGCAGCTCAGAAAAGAAGTCTGGGGGTACGGAGACAGGCCAACAGACTTTTTGACCTTCTTGCAGAGAAATGTAGATAACGCAATCTACGACCCCATAATATTAGAGAAGTGGTCAGATGAGGATATAGACACCTTTTCAAAATACATGAACCATGAAAGGGACGACCTGTTTACTTATGCTGGCCTACAACAGTTAATAGACAAATACTTAGTCAAGAACAGAAGCACTGGAGTAATACACGAAACACCCCAGTTTGCGTATATGAGTATAGCTATGTGTCTGTTTAGTACTTTAGAAGAAGTGAAAAAGGCATATGATTGTTATTCCACTTTTAAAATTAATCTTCCGACACCTATCATGGCCGGAGTTAGAACCAACATCAGACAGTTTGCAAGCTGTGTTTTGGTTGATGTTGATGACAACCTCGACGGTATCTTCTCCTCTATTCACGCGGTTGGTAAGTATACAGCAAGACGTGCAGGTATTGGTCTGAACATAGGGCGTATGCGTCCGATCAATTCACCTATCCGTGGGGGTGAAGTTATTCACACAGGACTCATTCCCTATCTAAAAAACTTTGAATCAGCCGTTAAGTCAACATCTCAGAACGGCCTACGTGGAGGCTCTGCTACAGTACACATCCCATTCTGGCACTACGAGATAGAAGATGTGATGGTTCTTAAGAATAATGCGGGAACGGACGATAACCGTGTACGCAAACTAGATTATTCGATACAATTCTGCAAACTTTTTTACGACAGACTAATTAAAAATGAAGATGTAACCCTTTTTAGTCCGCAAGAAGCCAAGGGTTTATATGAAGCTTTTGGGAACAACGAAAAATTTGAAGAACTTTATCTTAAGTACGAAAACGCTAGGTCTTTAAAGTTCAAAAAGAAAGTTTCTGCACGCAAACTCGCTGAAATCTTTGCTCGTGAACGACTTGAAACGGGTCGTATTTACAGTATGAATATTGACACGGCGAATGAAAATGGATCTTGGAGTATACCAGCATACATGAGTAATCTATGCCAAGAAATTATACATCCAACAAAACCCATAAAATCAATTGATGACCCAGAAGGAGAGATTGGAATTTGTATCCTTTCCGCACTTAATTTGCTAGAATTAGGAAACGAAAAAGACATAGAAGATGCGTGCCGCATGGCTGTTCGCACATTAGAAGCGGTCATTGACTATCAGTCCTACCCAGTTTTAGCTGGTGAGAACTTCACAAAAAACAGGAGATCTCTTGGCGTAGGAATTACCAACCTAGCTGGTTTTTTAGCCAAAAATAAACTAAAGTATGAAGACGAAGCCGCACTAGAATTAGTACACGAAACGATGGAGCAGATACAATGGAATCTAATTAACGCCTCTTGCGATCTAGCAAAAGAAAAGGGTGCTTGCGAAAAGTTTGAGGACACTAAATACGCCCAAGGTTTATTGCCAATTGATTGGTACAAAAAAACTGTTGACGAATTAATAGAACCAAATTATAATATGGACTGGAAGGGGCTAAGAAAAAGGATCAAGAAATACGGCCTGAGACATTCTACTTTATCTGCTATTATGCCCTGCGAATCCTCTAGTGTAATTCAGAACAGTACAAACGGCATAGAACCCGTAAGAAGCCTATTAATACACAAGAAGGCGAAAAACGGAATATTAAAACAACTGGTGCCAAATTACCATATGAGAAAAAAATATTATACTTTGGCTTGGGATATGCCCAGCAATACCGCTATAATGAATATAGCGGCAGTTATTCAGAAATTTGTAGATATGAGCATGAGCACAAACCTTTACTATAACTATGACCATTATGACGATGGAAATATACCTCTCAGCACTCTGATCAAGGATCAAATTTACGGGTATAAATACGGACTAAAGAATTTTTATTACGCCAACACGCCAGACGGAGATGGCGATACCGAGAAGGGCATGAACTGCGACTCTGGAGCATGTGCAATATGAAAACTATCTTTAATACAAAAAATATAGACCCAATGACGCAACCCTTGTTTTTGGGTAAGGACTTAGGTGTTCAACGTTACGATGTTCTCAAGTACCCAATATTTAAGGATCTTGATAGCAAGCAGATGATGAACTTCTGGAGGCCAGAAGAAATCGAGCTAAAGAAAGACCGTGGCGACTTTAAGGAGATGTCGGACAATGAAAAGTTTATCTTTACATCAAACCTAAAGTATCAAACCATGCTGGACAGTGTAATATGTCGTGGCGTACCAACTTTGCTAGAGTTTGTCACAAACACAGAGCTAGAAGCCTGCCTTATGACGTGGCAGTTTTTTGAAAAGATTCATAGCCAATCATACTCATATATCATTCAAAATGTATACGCAGATAGCTCAGAAGTCTTCGAGGGCATCTATCAAGACAAACAGATAATGAAACGGGCAAACAGTGCGATACGTGATTATAATAACTTAATGGGAATGGCGTGCGATAAAAATAAATTGTCCGATATAAAGAAGCAGATATACATGACGGTCATGAGTATAAATATCCTTGAGGCTGTAAGATTTTATGTATCCTTCATCTGCTCTTTTGCGTTTGCCGAAAACAAAAAAATGGCTGGCAATGCGGATATAATCAAGCTTATAAAAAGAGACGAGGCACTTCATCTCACGAACACCAAGGAGATACTTAAGATTTTACAAAGCGAAGAAAGCGAGGGGTTTGTAAAAATAGCCAAAGAGTGTGAAGATAAGGCAGTTGAGATGTTTGAGAGTGCAGCTAACGAAGAAAAGCAATGGGCATCATACCTGTTTAAAGACGGCTCTATGCTTGGGCTGAATGAGACGGTTCTCCATCAGTACATTGATTGGTTATGTATGAGCAGAAGAAAAATGATAGGGCTACCGTATGAAAGCGTGGGTAAAAACCCAATAGCTGGATGGACTCAGGCGTGGATGCATAGCGAAAGTGTTCAGGTTGCACCACAGGAACACGAAATTACCAGTTACAAGATTGGTGCGAGTAAAAATGACTTAGAGGACATGGACTTTGGAGACATGAAACTATGACAGAAAATAACGACCATATCGCTAGGATGAACCAGCTACACAAAAATGTTCGCCCCTCATCAGACGGGCTACCAAAACCTAACAAGGACAGCATTATCCCCTTAAAAATTCTAATTAGCCTTATTATAGATTGGCATTATGATAGAAACCTTATAAAGGGCAGCACGGATAAAGATCAGGCACTTAAACTATTACAAGAGCTTGGAGAGCTATCCGATAGTATATGCAAAGGGGGAGATATTAGAGACGACCTCGGTGACATGCTCGTGGTGATGCTAAACATCATGGAGCGTAACGGACTATCATTTAAGGATTGTTTAGAGAAAGCGTGGGAAGATATAAAGGATAGAAAAGGCCGGATGGTAGACGGAATTTTTGTAAAAGAAACTGATCTTAAAAACAACGAGAGCTAATAACTAAATGTCAAAAACGAGAAGAAACAGAAGAGACGCTAAACCTAAAATTCAACACCTAGAAGCAAAAACTGAAAACCAAAAAAATTATATTAGATCAATTATAGAAAACGACATAGTTTTTTGTTCGGGACCATCGGGATCTGGCAAGTCTTTTGTGGCGGCGGGGATAGCAGCCGAGCACTTACATAGAGGACAAATAGAACAAATAATAGTCACAAGACCGTTAGTTTGCACGGGTAAAGAAATAGGCTCTCTACCCGGAGAGCTTGGAGAAAAAATAGCACCATATTTACTACCAATGAAAGAGAATCTAAAATTTTTCCTTGGTCAATCTTACTATGGGCACTATGATAATGAGGGACAAATCCACTACAAACCTCTTGAGATAATGAGGGGGTCTACATTTCATAATTCATATATGATCTTGGATGAGGCTCAAAACTGTACAGTGGATCAAATTAAGATGTTTATAACAAGAATGGGCAAAAACAGCAAAGTCCTTATAAACGGCGACGTAAACCAAGATGATTTAAGAGGGAAGAGCGGTCTAGATTATTGTATCAATAAGCTTGATGGAATTGAAGGTGTTTCCATATGTAAACTGGGATACGAAGACATACAGAGAAACGACATAATAGGTAAAGTTTTACACGCACTGGAGACTTAAATGCCACTATACGACTACGAATGTGAAAACTGTTCACACAAACTTACAGATATTCAGCAATCTTTTAAAGATGAGCCGTTATCCTTTTGTCCAGAATGTAAAGAGCCAAGACTTTACAGAGTGGTGACTGGCGGAATTCACGTATCGGTAAAAAATGTAAACACGATAGGTCAGTTGGCCGACAGGAACACTAGAAACAACAAGTCTATAATTCAGGAAAATCAGCATAGGGCCGCCGAGAATACACCGACACAAAAAAAATCTTGGCATGAAGAGCATAGGACGGCAACGAACAAAGAGGTGCAAAAAATGACTGAACAACAAAAACATAGATATATAATGGAGGGGAAGAAATAAATGGCCTTACACAAAATAAAAGATTCTATTTCAGAACCGGAAAAACATGAAGTTTTATTCGATAGAAATGGCACCATACTGGAAAACAAAAAAACCAAAGACATTTACGGTAAAATCGTTTACGTTAACGGTTCAGAAAAGAGTTACCATGCAAGGGTTCTACAAAGCAATCTGTACGACCCCTTGGGAACCTATTCCAGCAGAAAGAGGTACTTAGAGTCTATGTTTACAAAAGTCTCCAAAAATACCTTTGATTTTTACATGATGTATCTTAAAACAAACAACTCTATTTATTTAACGAAAGCTCAGAGAGGATTTTTAAATGACTAAAACCGGACCACTAAGCAAAGCAGAGAAGTTCTATATAGAAAACAAATACTCAGATGAGATGAATGTAGATCAGCTATGCAAAGAGCTAGATAGAACAAAAAAATCTATAAAAAACTTCATAGAAAAAAACGGCATATCGAAAAATGGAAAAGAAAAGAAAAGTGAAACTCTACTTTCCCAACAGTTTGCAAAAAATGAAAAGGGGTCAGTCGTAATGACACCCAACGCATCTATCATGGCAGACGATATGAGACCGACATTTAATCAGAATAAATCACAAAGAAGAAGATGTGTAACAAAGATCAAAAATGAATAACGAAAAATTTCTAGAAAAATACAGGCAAAACAAAACCGTAGTATGGGTAAAGGTCAAGCTTACGGATGGTCATGAAGCATTTTTTCATGATTATAAGGTGTGGCATGACATAAAAGAATACTGCGAGAAGAGGTCTATCTTCATTGAGGATTTCAGGCTTCAATTCAGATCTCATGAGATTAAAATAGATGTATCGGATATTGACGGGCTTTATTTCGTGAGATCCGTCTTGGGGCAAATGGGTGGCACTACTAAAAATTACTACACCGTAGGCACCATGAAGGATGATATCGTCCACAAGCAAATGTGGATAATACCAGAGCTAGTAAAGGAAAAAGAATATGAAGATGACATCTACTCCTGCTTTGAGGAGGGAATTATTTACAATGCAGAAAAAAAGAAAAAGGACGAACAAGAGTAAATATAAGCATGAGAGCACTGGAGACTACTGTACGTGTGCTGCTTATGTAGCAGAAATAATGTGCAAAAAAAGAGCCGAGTATAACAACCAAGGATCTCTATCATTTAAATTCTGGAATAATGAACCTTGGAAAAGAATCTTCCAATTCCAAATGAGGCTCGCTACTCAAATATTAAAGGATAAAAAAATAACCGAACGTGCTTTAGTAAAGGCTGTAAATTCAGACGATTTCAAAAGAGCTAATATTTTTTCATTAAAACACCCAAAAGCGATTGGGATTATTAGAAGGTATCAGCTATTATTAGATAATGAAACCGAACCGAAACAAAGTGTAGAAGTAAAAAAGAACGCCCAGCACCGTAGAGCAAGGTTCGGAAAGAAAAACGTACTGGACACATTAAGGAAACTAGAAAATGGCGAAGAAGAAGCCTAAAACTGTTGAGTTTGATAATGACCCAATTAGTAATCAGATTAATAAGAAATACGGGGCTATAGTTGAGTCCGGTAGTCAGGTTTTGGCAACCTTAGAAAACTTTAAAACAATTGGTATTTCGCCAGCGTTGGACATAGCACTAGGTGGAGGTCTTAGGGAGGGTAGCTGCGTTGTAATGACAGGAGACCCAAAAACAGGCAAAACAACTACAGCACTTTACTTTGCTGCAAAAGCCCAGAAGGAAGGGAAAAACGTAATCTACTTTAATACCGAGGGTAGACTAACAAAGGAAAACTTTAGAGGCATTAAAGGTTTAGATGTTGACGCTATTAAAATTGTACAGGCTACAGATAAAGAACCTCTAGTCTCTGCTGAGAAGTACCTGAACACTCTCGAAACTTATATCAAAAATACTCCAGACTTAGTAGCTATAGTAGATTCTACATCTAGCATGGTTCCCCAAGATGAGTTAGACGGAGAAATCAGGACTGGGGTACGCAACGCTTTACCTAGACTCTTATCTATGTTCTTCAAGCGTATAAGCGGAGATGTCGGCAGAATGAAAGCTATCTGCATATTCATAACACACAATATCGCAAACACCGGCGGCAGCAGATACGCACCCAGCAAAATGGCCGACTGCGGCAATATGCTACAATATCAAGCGGGAACCAACATGGTAATTACTCATCGCGGCAAATGGGAAGTCCCCAAGGATTCAGGTAATCACGTTGGGCAAATCGCAAACTGGGTAATCAAAACTTCTGCGGCGGGAGGCACCCCCTTAAAGACAACCGAGAGCTGGATTAGATACGGGATAGGAATAGATGAGTGTCAAGAAGTGGCACAAATTGCTAGTGAGTTTGCGATGATAGACAGAAGCGGTGCTTGGTATACAATCTCCTGTGCCATAGAAAATAAAGATGATCCAGTTATTAAGAACTGGCTTGTTCAGAACCAAATTGATCCAGAAAACGAGGAAGCTATCAATAAAGCCTTCAAGTTCCAAGGTATGGAGAGGGTTACTAATTTTTTAGAAGAAAATGAAGAGATCACACAGTTTATCTATGACCAAATAAGGGAAGTATTTCTATGAAGGTAGTTGGCTTGAATGGCCGAGAGTACAATTTGGATCTTAAAAAATACTTAAACAATGATAGATCTAAAAGGTCGTTCTACCACATACAGGCCAGAGGATTAATAAAAGATATTTTTCGTGGATATACCATCTTAGAAGAAGTAAAGCTTCCGGGTACGGTAAAACCTTCAAAAAAATCAGTACTATACCTTGACTTTCTCATTCCAAATGTTAGAATAGGGGTAGAGGTTCACGGGCAGCAACATTTTAAGTACACGCCGTTTTTCCACAAAAGCAAAGCTGGCTTCCTTAAAGCAAAAGCCAGAGACAAAGACAAGGCCGAATGGTGTAGAATCAACAATATTGAATTAATTGTTCTGAGGTTTGACGACTCAGAGGAATACTGGAGAGAAAAACTTGAACGCCGCTGATAGACTAAAAGATTTTTTGGACGGAATAGAAACCTACATATCATGCAGGAATTTAGCACCCACCAAATTTTCCGAAGAATTTGCCTTAGCAGAAACGCTGTCTCTTGGGCAAATGGATAAATTGACTAGAGATGATTGCTTCAATTTTGCCTACATGCTATACCAATATGCTGACCATGTGGCATCCGAAAAAGCTAGTCAGGAGATGGTAATTAATTGGTGCGAAGGAAGCCTCAACAGTATAATCGCTAGTGAAATTCAAGACATGGCCGGTGAATACTTAAAACACGACATAAAGGTGGCTACTATACTTAGAAGTCACGAATTAGCAAGGAAAATTAAAGAATGGCAGGATGTCGCAAAAGCCAGACTTGCAAAAACTGTAAGTCGGGAATATAATATAAGAAGGAAGGCAGATATCTTAATCGAAAAAGGTAGAAGAAAATGAGTGATGACATTGTAAAAACACTTTTAGAGTCCCTTACACCAGAACAAAAACAAGAGCTTATTCAAGGAATACTGAATAGTAATGTAAAGAGTGACGCATCTACAGTTAAAGAGGAAGCGGTTTCCTCTCCTCCTGAAAACGTTGTTAACGAGGATTTTTCTGTCACTAGAAATAAAAAAGAAAGTAATAAAAAGGTGGTTAAATTTAGAAAAAACGAATGGGTTGATAGCGGTGAAATGAAAGACGATTCTGCTAATTTTGAGAAACTTGAAAAAACCCGAACCCCTAGAAGAAGGGGTAAACCCAACAAGAAAAAAGTTGAATGTCACATTTGCGGCAAAACATTTGCCATGAATGAGAATCTAATTTACGGTGAATACATCAGATGTAATCGTTGCACAGGAAGATAATATGAATTCAAACCTTTCGGACGTAGGTTCGGAACGTGCGGTGTTGGCAGGTTTGTTTGCGTATGGATTAGAATCATACGTAGAGATATCAGATTTCCTAACCCACAACAGTTTTTCCCACAGAAACAATCAGGTGATTTATAAGTGCGTAGAGAAGATTCTACAGAGTGAAGCACAGGTAGATTTACCGGCTATTTTGTCTGCCTCGGAGCAGCTCAACTTGTCCGAAATAGTTCAGACAAACCAAGAGCTTGAATACATACGGGACTTGATGGAATACCCCGTCAAGAAGGAAAACGTCCCGCACTTTGCGGCTCAGATAAAAAAGTTTGAGTTGGCCAGAAAAGCTAAACGCATAGCCAATAAGATAAGCAAAGATATTGAAGAAATCAATGGCGACGAGACTATTGACGAGATTGTTAATCTTATAGAGGCTCCAATAACTGAGTTTCTGAGGGAAGATGACGTTGGTCAAAAACCCGAAAAACTCGGGGACGATATCGACGAGTACTTGGAATTCCTTATTGAAAATAAATGTGATCAGATAGGATTGTCAAGTGGCTTTCCAAGATTTGATACGGTAGTTGGCGGTGGGCTTCGTAGAAAGTGTGTGGATCTCGTTTCTGCTCGCCCCGGTGTGGGTAAGTCTGTTTTCGCTGACAATGTAGCATTGCACAATGCACGTAAAGGTATACCAGTTTTAATGCTGGACACTGAAATGTCCAAAGACGACCATCTTAATAGAATCATTTCTAATATTAGTGGCGTTCCTATTAGTGAAGTGGCTACTGGACAGTTTGCCGAAGACGACGAGAAGATCATTAGAGTTCAAGCGGCTATAGAAGAAATTAGAGACATACCCTACACATACGTAAGTGTTGCAGGTGCTCCGTTTGAGACTATCATGAACACCATTAAGCGTTGGATTATCCAAGATGTTGGGCAAGACGAATACGGAAAGACAAACGACTGCCTAGTTGTCTACGACTATCTCAAGCTAATGTCCTCCACATCTATAACCAATAATATCCAAGAGTATCAAGCACTCGGATTTCAAATTACGAACTTGCATAACTTGGCGGTTAAGCTTGATTTTCCCTGCTTGTCCTTCGTACAACTTAATAGAGATGGGATCACTAAGGAGTCTACAGACGCTGTGAGCGGATCTGACAGGCTTATTTGGCTGTGCACCTCATTCTCCATATTTAAATTAAAATCAGCGGAGGAGCTTGCTGAGGACGGCCCAAACGCAGGAAATAGAAAACTCGTAACCCTAAAAGCTAGGCACGGTGCAGGATTAATGGACGGCAACTACATCAACATGGATATGATCGGAAGCCAC
>CEOH01009163.1_pt1 | contig 11137 bp, 2 predicted proteins | sample 530311 | NCBI WGS metagenome assembly CEOH01 (sample SAMEA2619923, study PRJEB7988) | marine metagenome | biome: marine biome (ENVO:00000447); feature: deep chlorophyll maximum layer (ENVO:xxxxxxxx); material: "saline water (ENVO:00002010), including plankton (ENVO:xxxxxxxx)" | depth 60 m
GCTCCTAATCGATTATGGAAATTGAAACTTGAAACTCAAAACCCTGCAACACTCACAACACTTCCCGGGGAGTCGCTTTTCTTGTTCGCACCACTTGGGCGATATGATGCATATCAGCAACGCCAAGGGGAAACTACTGGATTAGAATTTGGCAATGCTGAGGACCTTTCCTTCTCTCCAACTTACACTATCTGGATAGATGATGAACACTTCGCTAAGGTGGAAGGGGTTTCACAATACGCCTCTACCCCCACACATACTCATTATTTCGTGTATCATGATGGAGACGCGCATCCTGACTTTCATGAACTTCTACCTGATAATGGAGGTGCGTGGGGCGGGATATTACAGTCAACTGGTGGTCGTGTACTTTTACACCGTTATGGAAAGCCAGAAGAAGCGCTACTCTTCGATGGTGTACGATTAGGTGGAAGTAAGTACAGTGAACCATTCTTGTACTTCAGAGGAGCAGAGGATGGACCTGACCACACTGTCCCATTGTATTTCGGAGGTGGGTTCAGTGGCCTTGTAATGGATGTGAATGACGGTACCACTAATGATTACTCTTCATTCTACTCCCACCCTTACGCGTCAGGACCTACTGGTTGTGCAGGCCTACAGAATGTGGGTGACAGTATGGGCTCATACGCTGTACTGGACGCTGCCGCAATGTTAGCGATGTTCCCCGGTACTCCGTTACTTAACCAACACAAAGGTGAATCTACTCCACCGTTCGCTAATCAGGACGCTATCCTTTCCCCTGACCAGAAACGCTCAGGTGGATTCACAGTACCTACAGGTGGTTCATATGGTAATGTGACTGTGACTGCGCCTACTCCATTAGTGCTTCGCTTCGCTCACCCATATGCGCGATATGAAGACAGCACGAAGAGTGTAGCGTATGTTGTATTTGGGCCGGGGCAATCTGTACCGAAACATTGGCAAGGAGAGGTCTCCAGTATAGGTGATTCAGTAGAGCCATCAGTCAAATGGAACGTATCCAGTAAACCATATCTCCCACATAGAGCAGCGACATCTAAGGTCAATATCTCAACGGCTTCTGGGGCTTATTTACCAAATGAGATTACAAATCGTGATTCTGCTTTGGGAGGCGCTGATGCTTTCTTACCTCCTGCCGCTTCTTTCCAAGCGAATAATATCTATCCATATCATACCCTATTGAACTGGGAACCAGTGTGCGGGGCCCCTAATAGTGACTTCAAGCAAAGCGATGCGCGTGAAACATTCACTACAGGTGGTCATTTCGGTATTGGTCGTCCCGCGGTGGCCCCTCTGGCCTCAGTGAAGCAAGCGCACCCTTACAACGCCTACGAGATAGGTGGTAGTGTATTGCTTGAGTTCTCTATACACACATCCTACAGCATTGCTAAAATGCTCTTCCACATGGATGGTGGATACGCTCCGGGTGGTAATTGGTTCGATAATGCAGTACGGAAGAACCCTCCCCACCCGGTAGGGAGTGCGACTATAGCCCCTCAACAGACAATGACTGATTCTATTGGCCATACCATCACTTTAGGTACAAATGCCAGTATGTTCCGCGTTGGTTCCACTATGCTGTCTGAATATGATGATGATATAAACAGCACAGTGCCTGATGATGTCTTTGTAGTTGATGCCACTCGTGTTCAGAACTCAGAGGAACTCGCAACTATTGTCTCTGCTGCCATTAATACTTGGCCGGGTCGCAGTGCATTGAAAGCCATCGGTGGTACTTTCTTACCCTCCTTCCAAGATGCACAGCGACAAGATAGGTATGGTTGGGTAAAGGTAGGGTCAATGGGAAGTTATACGCGTGCTACCTCACCTCACAGTTATGCTCGCATAGATGTCGCCCAAACAGCATCTGAGACTATACCTGATGGTCTCCCCGGTTATGGGTGGTTGAGAATGGTACGCACCTCTGGCTCTACAGACCCACTTACATTGTACGGAACCTATACAGGAATCGGACACGCGAGTACTGGGGACCCACTTGTTATTACATTAGGTGAGAATTTCGCATCGCGTGATTTCGGTCTTGAAGACCCAACTGTGGCTGGAACCAGTGCCAGATTAGAAGCAACCTTAACCTCTGGTGATGATGATTACGATATATACATCTGGTCTAAAACCGGTAATCTTCGATGGTCGAATGGTGTGCATGCCCAACTACGAAGTGATGGTAGTTATACTAATCTCACAACTTCCACAGGGGTAAGTGGAACCATATATGACCACTTGGCTGCCACACAGGTTCATTTCAATGGTTTCGTGGATGCAATCGATAGGACGCGTCCCACTGGGGCAATAGGGTGGCATGGGGAACGATACTCCTATCTTAACAGCCTCAAAGTGGCAAAAACAACGACTGGTTATGGTGTCGCTGCAGGATTGGGCGCGTGGCACCCGTTCCTTGGTTTCAACCCTTATGGTGCTATGGCTCAATGCCATTCTCTTAATCAGACCACGTATGGAGTGACACGTGGTTCAGTTACAGTGGTGGATGATGATGAACAGGTCCATGAGCGCCCTGTTTACAAATACACTCAGTATGATGAGAGTTGCCCTACCGGTATACACCCTCGACATTTCATTGTGGTCACTCACGAGAGCGAACTGCCTTTGATAGCCAAAGCGGATAGAGAGGGGATATTATGCGCAGGGGACATGCTTAATCTACGCTGGGCAGCCAGTGGTGGTAAAGCAGGCACTGTGAGAGCCGCGCATGCTGAGCGCCATAACAATGATAGATATGTCGCTTGGGCTGACGGTGGGCCACATATTGATGCTCAAGTAGTAAGTGATACCGCTGCTCCTGCGTCCGGGGCCACCAATCCTACTTATTGGCACAATGCAGTTACTGCGGCTTCTCAACTCTTACCTGCAGAGACCTGTACATATCTGACTGGGGATATGTTCTTTGATAAATCAATGAATCCCGGTGTGGCATATTACCCAGACGATACATTAGATGGTCGCACTCTCAAAACTGAATGCAAGGCTGACATTAGTCCCACAGCGGCTTCCACCACACCTTTCTCATATTGGTCAGGTAAGACATCCGCTGTCAACTTCCTTTCTCAGCATATTGTTTGGAAACGCATGGGTGGAGGTAATTTGTGCTTACCTGCTCCTAATGCTCGTGGGCTGGGCGCTATACCATGGGTGTGGCGTAAAACAGATACAACAGGGGACGGCTCTATTGATACTGTAAAGAAATTTGGTGAGACCATATATGGAAATGTGCGTTTCTCATTCGAAACTACAAACAGTGCTATGTATCCAGTTATACAAGCGCAAGAATTGGCCCATCCTCAACTTGCGGAGTTCAAACCTGTAGAAATCAGAGATGCTCTGGAAATACCTAATGAGGAACTACAGTTCCAAGACATGGTAGTCATCGATGATACTGGGCAAGAACACACTATTCAGGGTGGTTCCCCATTCGGGACTGTTATTCGGGACTTTGAAACTATAGCCAATCGAGATAGTGGAGGACTTTCACCATCACTTGCTAATTCTGGTGAACCTCCTAATCTACAGATACAATTACCTGACCATGATACTATACCGGGCAATGTTCTGGTAAGGAGCGGTTTTGACCGAGTGCAGGCATATCAGCACGAAAGTATGGGCACTGGTGGGATGCAACGACCAGACCAACCAGATAGTGATGTATTATCTAATTTCGACTCTACTAACACATTCCCATCAGTCTCTCCTACATGGGAAGATGAGGGCTGGGAGCGCATTGATACTCGACCAGATAAATTCCCAGACACGCGTAGTGGTGATTTCACAGGCTCGACAGATAAATCCCCACTTCAGACATCTTACGAGCAACATGACCGTGCTCTCTTCTTCCATGTGACACGTATAGGGCATACCTACAGTGAAAGGGAACCTATAGGCTATGTGGGTAATGTATTGACCTATAATGCTCTTACAGTTTCTTCAATCAATAAAACCACAGGGATAATCACAGCGAATGCGACCATACAATCAGATATATGGCGCGCAGAAACATTGGCTGATGGTAGAGCATTCCTCGCAGTAGATGGAAAAATCGCTTCTTTCACAAGCGTGAGTGGTGCTGAATTCAGAGGTGTGGTCTTCGAAACTGATTTCCCAGATACGAGCACATCCACCATCAAGCCTTCTTTCTACATACCATCAGGCTCCACGCGCCATTTTGCCGCTCGTCGTCTTCGTGACCATTCTGAAGTAAGTGGGGAAAGCCCAGATGCCCCTCTTATCGATTGGGCTGCTGTTGATACCAGTGGAGGAGATATTGTGACCCCTATGAGTCGTATACGCGCAGTGGATTTGACACCTATGCCATTACCGCGTATGGGACACCACTATGTGAATCCAACAATGCTGATGATGCCGGGACATATGGCCCACCCGCTCTACCAGCGTCTCTACACTTCCCATCATGCTTGCAGTTCAGCATTGACTAAATCACTTGAAAGTGAACTTGGCTATGATGGGATAGGCACTTTCACTGAGGGTGAAAGTGATAGAGATGTTTCTCCACTCGCGTTAGTGTATTTCTCCTCCACTACCAGTAACTTCCCTCCCTCTGATATTCATGGTGATGCATTTACTTTGATGTTTGAAACAAAAGTACGGTACGATGGGTATGGAATCGCAGATAGTGAAGCGACCACTAATTCAGTTGGCGGCCATCGTATCAGATTAGAGGCTGGGACGAACTATTCTACACACTGGAACTTCCCTGACCCGTTAGAAGTGGGGGCATATCAAGTTGTGATTCAACCTAATTTATTCGCTCAGCAATTTATGGGTAATAACAAGAATCCCAACTTTGGTAATACTTCGCGACCCGGCGTGGGAACTGATTACCCTATCCTCACAGACCAACAAGTTGCCACAGTGGTAGCACTACAGTGGAATGGTCTCTCTTATGATTTAATTCTGGCCGAATCCACAATGGCCGATGTGCGTGGCTGTGAAATATACATGAATGAAGTCATGTTGGATTTCGACCCAGCATCTGGGCAACAGTTCACAAATATCCCCACGCTGGGCTTGTTCAATCCTTTAGGTGTGAATGAATCAAGTAGCCCTGCCTTGAGTCGTAGGTCTCTCCCTTATCGCGCTAATATGTTCCGTGGTGCTACTCCCGGTTATACTCTAACAGTGCCTTGGTGGGCACCAGCCATTAAATCCAGTACGGTATGGACAAGTAATCCTTGGAAGCGTTTAGAGCACTACCAACCTGATGATTATTACCGGTTATGTAGAGCCAATTATGGAGCAATCGCATCTCAAATAACATTGGCTGGGTACCCAAGCCATTACCTTGATTATTACACAGATACTTATACGAGTTTAGCACCATTATGTACAGTTAAGCGCAAGACGGATGAAACTACTCCTGATAGCAGCGCTGATGGCACTATTCAAGCCACTAATACAGACTTATTCCCCTTAGTGGGTAGAGATTACTATAATTTCAAATTGGTAGTTACTGACGACAACGGTATTAACCACCAAGCAACATATCAGCATCGTGGTTATAGCAGTGGGGCATCCACACAGAACACAACTACTTTCCATAATGTGTCAGGGTCGAGTACTTTCTGGTCACTCTTAACAGAAGGGAAGGAAATTCGACTTACTGGTCCTCATGGTGTCCTTATGCCGGGGGAGCAATTCACCAAATCAGATAGGAGTATCACAACTCGTAATCTCCCTCAGATTCTGAGTGGTTCCAGAGATACTAACAGTTTGCACATGGCTGATGCTTTCCTCTGTCTGTGGCACTATAATCTCGGACGACCTATGACGTGGTTCTCAGATAGCAGAACTAATGCTTCTGATGCAGCAGTAGATGCGCAACCATATAATCACCTACCAGAGCATTTCGAAACAATACATTATCATGAGTTCGCATATTCAATCAGTGATGGTCCATTTGATTTCCGTATGAAATTCTGGGGTACTAATACTGCTACAGCGGCCAGTGCTACGATTACAGTGAGTAATACCGATGTTGCTAATATTGGTGAGAATGACACTATTGAACTCATTAGCACAGATGGGCAAACTGTGACACTAACACTCGGCTCTCAAAGCGCAACAACGACATCAGCAACAACCAGTGGTACCACTCTCATAGCCAAGACATTGGCATCTGGAAGTTATGCTACCCCAGCACTTCATGCTACTGCACAAGCAGTGGAAATCAGAACTGCCATTAATCATCATACGGCATTCACTGCTACCAATTCCAGTAACGTGATTACTGTCACTCAGGTTAAAGCAGGTAGAGAAGGCAACACTACTGTTACTATTACAGAACTTGGCGCAACTGGTTTCTCTAATACTAATTTTACTGGTGGAGTAGGTCTGGATATAATTGCACCAGATGATTTCGAAAGTGGCTTCCCTCCTCAAGCGAGAGACGATACACAGTCTTCCCCTAAGAAATATCATTTCGGCTCATTCTGGCCCGGTGGCTCTCGATTTGGTGCCCAAGCCAGTCGTTTAGACATGTGGGGGTATGCTGCAGACGGCTGGGGACGCCGTTGGGATGACCGTAGTATTACTCAAGATGCCGCAGGAGCAGCAGCCAGCGCAAGCATTACTGTAAGTAATACTGATGTTGCTAATGTTGGTGAGAACGACACTATTCAACTCATAAGCACTTATGGTACAGTAGTAACGCTAACCCTTGGTTCTCAAACTGCGACGACAACAGCAGCGATAACCAGTGGTACCACTCTCATAGCAAAAACATTAGCGTCAGGGAGTTATGCTACTCCCGCACTCCATGCTACCGCGCAGGCAGTGGAAATCAGAACTGCTATCAATTATCATACAGAATTCACTGCTACTAATTCCAGTAATGTTATCACGGTGAATCAAGCAAATGCTGGTGTAGATGGGAATACGACTATTACTATCACTGAACTTGGGGCTACTGGGTTATCGAAAACTAACTTTTCAAGCGGCTCAGGTCATACTGGTGTATCTCTTTCAGCCACTGATAGTACAAGTATCACAGACACAGTGGACTCCTTGAGCACCAAGCGACATGCAGGGTTCGGATATCGATTTGCGGTCAGACAACCACATAATAGACCACGATGGTCATTACGTTCCACCCAAGCACTGTATGACCCTTATGCTAATACCCACGCAGGGTACCATGCGGGTCCTTTCGTGCAACGAGACCAACAAACTCAGTCCACATTCACAGAAACCAATAGTGCAGCAGTCACTACTACTGCAACAGCAGACGATTCCTATACGGGAGTTCTGGAGAGACTTACCGCTGCTTCCGCGTTAATCGGGAGTGACTTGAAAGGGCAACAGACGCGTTACAGTCATGGGCGTCGTATGACGCGACCCTATGGGTGTGCTGTGAGAAACGTGGTTAATGAATCCTCCATTATACGCTCCCAGCCGGGAGATTTCATTGCCAGCCTTGCAGCAGCAGGTGTGGGAGAGCAGCGGCGCAATCTTGCTGTAGCCATAGCACATTACATGGTTGATTGGTGGGGCAACACTACCGGAGAAGAGATTCGTCGCTTCCCTGCACGAGGTTTCGGGTTACGCCCAGCGTGGGACCCTGAAGACGCATATCGGTCCACAGACCGCTCGGCTACCACTGTATCCTTCATCGACGCTAAGACTAACCATAGCCTCGGACACGCACGCGCTGATTTAGACACATTCGACCCATCCACTGTGAAACGTGTAGGGGACCGAGGTGATGGAAGAGGGGTACGCTGGCCTACTGTGTTTAATGAAGACAAATTACAGGCTGTTAGTATACCCATTCGACCGACAGGTATGGTGCTCTCTCATCATACAGCAGAGCCGCCTTTCACACCCGGATATTTGCGAGCGAGAAATGACTCACTGAATGATGATGAGATACCTTACGGCATTAGTCGTAGAATGGGCATTCATTCTTCTGAAGGGCTTCTGCAGCCAGAATCTATGATTGGGGACAATATTGAGAAAGTGGATAGTGACTTCTTACCTGCCAACCAGACTCAGCATGAATCTGTCTCAAGGAGCGGCCCTCGAATCGGGCTTGACACTCTCACTCAAGGAGCCGCTAATAACCAATTCACGCGCAATTATGCTATTATGGGGACAGAAGCGCATAGTCTACACAGTGATAGAGGTATCGGGAGGCGATATATCGTCGCTGGGGGTATCAAAACAGATACAAGAGCAGTTTCCGATTTCGATTTGACTCAATTGAACTTCTCTTCCTTTAAGCAGGTGATGAGGCTTAATCATACTCACGGACTACCTCCTTTAGGTGGGTCTTTCATATTGGATTTACTGAACTACACTTCCCCTGTAGACGATACTGGTTGGGGTCGTTCTTCTCCCTCTTCATCAAACCGGACCAGTAATCCTTACCAGACTAATGTGAATAATTCACTTTCTGGTCAAACCAACACTACAGATAAACTGATTCGATTCTTATTGAGACCTGTACGGATTCTGGACCATCGTCACGTGGAGGTCTTCAGAGATAAGGACCATGCCCTTGCAGGTACAGCGGCAGGGAGGTATGGTATGTTCACTCTCAGTGCACCTAACGCTCGTGCTTCTAAGGGGTACTACATGAAAACAGCAAACCCCTCTTTCACCACTCCCCCTTACGCGCCTGCATACCTCTTCGATGAGACTGGTAGTTTCCAAGCCCCTGTGAGTTTTGGTCCAAAGATACCGGGTAGTGAGTCAGCCTCCTTCTCAGGCGACATTAGCCAAACAGTTGCGCGTCTCTATTCGAGTGAGAACACTCTACAACATTTCCGTTCAGATGCAGGGCGTAGACAAAGCGTGAAGACAGAAGAAGACACTCTCATTAGAAAGAATTATTCTATACAGCCGCGTTTCTCACAATCCATTTCGCCCGGTTCCGCTTCTAACACTTCTACCCACACTGGTGAGTCTGACCACACTGATAATGAGTTGATTCCATGACGTATTCTCATCCATCCGCTCATAGTGGTGCCATTGCACAAAAAGCCACAGGTAGAGATGATGATATACGGCCAGAAGTGAAAAGTCTGGTTAGTGCACCTACTTTTGTCGATAATTGCATCCACCATGGGCAGCAGACTCACAATGTCGACACTGCCACTAACAAAATAAGAAAGATTTCAGCGCCTAATCAGTCAGATTTCGATGTTACCCACCAACGTCGTTATCGTTTCACTGAAGAAGAATCCTCTTTACGTGTACAACATATAGGGCAAGGTGTCAACCAAGAGGGCACAGTATTCTTTTCAGACCGTTCATTATCTACTGGCGCAGTGACTCCTCTTTTGCTTTTTATGGGTGGAGACACTTTATCTCGTTTGCGACCATCCAGTATTGAATCTGCTACTCTGAGTACACGTTTAAAATTGAAGAATATGCGTGGTAGGTCTTTGGATGATTTAGAGATAGATAGCGAAGAAAACTCACTTTATATGGGGCAGATTATCAATGTGGGGATGAGAACAACAGATATCGCTCAGAAACTATTCACAGGCAAGTTGCATTCCTTGAATTCTGTCAATATTGGTATGTCTTTGGCTGGACCACGTGGGGGCACTGTTTCGAAATCTAAAGGATATGATTTGTTGCGCCACAGTGAACGGTTCGTATCTCAAAATTTCAGGGGGGTACAAATGGCAGATGCTCTTCGGTTCATAGCCCGGCACGATAATTACGCCCTTTTCTATGACCGTTTTGGGAATTTCTTCTACACTCCAGAAGCATTTTCACACACTGACCGGAAAATAGGACAGAGTCAATCTGTCGGTGGGGCATCTATCGACCCTATCGTGGATGTGGCAAATCGCCTCATAGTGAAAGGAAAAGCACAGGCACTGAATGATGAAATTGAAGTAGTGGTTGATGACGCAGAACTACAAAAGAAGCATGGCTCCATTAAAGAACACGTTACAGTGGACCCCACTGCTACTACTGAGACTGCAGCGCGTTTATCATCGAGTCAGTTATTGAGATTGAACCGAAAGGCGCAGGGCTCCATTGTGAGTGAAGAACACGGTCAAGCGTGGGATTTACAGCCGGGAGATATAGTTGAATATGAAAACCCTACATTAGGAGAGGTTGGCAGTCAAGGGATTATAGAATTACACCATCGTCTCGCTACTCTCACAAGCGACTTCCAATTCTTATCTTATGAGAGAGGGATAGAAGGCACTATAGCAGCATTCGCATCAGAGGGAACGGTAGAAAGTGAAGGTGCAGCCAGAGAGCGATTCCAACAAATAAAGTCACGAGACTTGTCTGGAACAGGCTCCATAAAGACAAAGGTACGTGCACGCTTAAGGCGACGTACAGTGAGTTCTGCTATTGCGCGTTCCAATAGTGTAACATCGGGGATAACGCTCAGTGATATCGCACCAGATACCCATTCCAGATTCATTATTAGTCATCGAAATTATAGTATAGGTGATAACTCCTGTCGCTCCGCGATTGGCACTGGGGGTACCCCGCGTACTACTCATAGTGGTATAGCAGGTAGTACACTCACAGTGGCTTCCACCAGTGGTTTCCCTTCTACTGGGGAACTTGTCATCGAAGATAAGATTCATGCTTCTTATACGGGCACTTCTTCCACAACATTCACAGGTGTAACAATACGTGCACCATCATCGGGGACATCTATTGGGTCAAGTGGGTCGGTGAGAATGTTGCGTGTACGTGGCCATGAAATGGGATGTAACAAAACACTGATTGTTTCTGGGAGGTTATGAGATGCCTGTATTGAACCATGTCCGTCGCCGCCTTGTGGACCATTTTGCCACTTTAGTGAATGAATTACACATTGGTAGTGATGGGACAGTGGCCACTTCTGAAGATGGTGGTGCGCGCACTTTGGATAAAATAACACCGCGTGTTGAGGTTCTTGATGACCGAACTATACTGGTAGAAGGAGTGTTCGATACTTCTTATGTTTATACTACTGATATTCAAGAGGTATATCTCCAATACAAGGACCCGAGTACTGGAGAGTTTGTGCCTGTTTTCCGTATGGATATCAACCCTATTACCAAGAATGCTCAGACTGAGTTGAGATTCTCATTTCTCTTGGAGGTGGAATGATGGAACCAATGGACCT
>CEOH01014797.1_pt1 | contig 11130 bp, 20 predicted proteins | sample 530311 | NCBI WGS metagenome assembly CEOH01 (sample SAMEA2619923, study PRJEB7988) | marine metagenome | biome: marine biome (ENVO:00000447); feature: deep chlorophyll maximum layer (ENVO:xxxxxxxx); material: "saline water (ENVO:00002010), including plankton (ENVO:xxxxxxxx)" | depth 60 m
AAAATTTAATGGAGAATAAATGAAACATCTAAAAGAAATGAACATGAGTTATTTACAGCACATGATTAGAGCTTTATGTATTTCATCAATACTGTTTTTAGCCAGTGCTTGTTGTTTTGTTCACGCATTTATTCCCTGTCTGTTCGATTCGACAGCCACTACACTAATTAGCACCATCAAAGAGTCAGCAAAATAATATGGCAAAGAAAAAAAAGTATACGCCGCCCAAGACGGATAAAAAAGAAATAGAAGAATTTAAGAAGCACTCAAAAATGATAGACGAAAAAACAAAAGCTATCTCAGAAACTTATAGGAAGTGGTGGGATAAGGACAAGGGAACATGGAAAAAAGGATACAAAGAAAATGGGGATTCGTGAAGAACTGGCTGGAATTTACGGCGACGATCTTTTGTTTGCCGATGGCTATGACTCTGCTATTATTGGCGTTGCTGGTGGCTTCGATTCAGGAAGGGTGGTATACTCTATTCCGAAGATGATTGATTCCTGCATGAAGGAGGCCGGTATGGAATATCACGAATCTCTTGAATGGCTAGAATACAACACGTTTGGTGCTTACGTTGGGGATAATACCCCTATATATTTTGATGATGAAGTAATATCTTTTTTTAGGAATCAAGAATGAGAAATACTATCGGAGAAGGGACTATGTGTCAAAGAGAAAGGCAACTCATAAAATTAGCACTAAGTTATGCTTTGTCAAATTTAGATGATATAAACGAAGCCTTCAGTGACGATGAGGTTGTTAATGGATTTATTAAAATTTATAGCCATCATGACTCAGAGATACTAAGAGAAGTGGAAGAACAAGAGATTTTAGACTTAATAGATTTGTTTGACTAAAGAGGTCTACGATGGACAAGGTGCAAAGATTTAGAAACCATATGGCCGAGAAAGGGTTTGAGTACACCATAGAAGAAGCCCGTGAGTTAATGTGGGAAATGGAAGATTACCTAGAGTTAATGTCTAGGCTAACTTATAAACAACTAATAGCCATCACTAATAAAATAAGCGAAGCCGACAAAGAAAAGATACGACACTCTATCGGAGCCACTCAAGAGGAATTTGACAGGCTCGTAGAATTTATAATTGACATTCGTGGATTATAGTGTATAATAATTAGAAACTTCAGGGAGTCAGCTATGAACATTTTTGTACTTGATAAAGACCCAACAGTGTCAGCACAGCAACACTGTGACAAACATTGTGTCAAGATGGTCTTAGAATTATACCAGCAACTAGGATCAGCCGTTCGTCGTCACGGAGCCACTGATTCACAGATGCCTTTAACTCAATCAGGAAAACCTCTAAAGGGAGGGTATCATAATCATCCATGTACTAGGTGGTGTGGTGACAGTCGTTCTAATTTTGACTGGGCTGCTACACATGCGATTGCTCTGGCAGAAGAATACACGTTTAGATATGGCCGAAAACATGCGTGTGAAAACGGCATTAGGCATCTATCCAAGATGCGTCAAATGATTCCTACCGGAAGACTTACTAGATTCGCTCAAGCTATGCCAGACGAGTATCGTAACGATGATTCCGTACAAGCATATAGAGATTATTATTGGAAAGATAAGCGTGTCAATATCGACGTTCGATGGGATAATAATAGGGAAAAACCAAAGTGGTGGAAACAATTAGAACTTACTTGGAGTCAGCTAGATGCAGAATAATATTGGAAGAATTATTTTTGGATGGGTCATAATTATCTCGACTGGTATGTTTGGATACTGGATTGGCAAAAACACGAACAATACCCAATCACAACCTGAGAAAGAATTACAAAAGATTATAGACTACAACACACATTCCATCCAGTCGTTAGCTATAGCGGCTAAAACACAATCAAACAACGCAGACATACTACTTCAAATATTGAATGTTCTGGAGGGTAAGGCTGTAAAGGAATTGCCAAGAAGTATAAATGGACTCTTTCTTTCAGATATGCCTGACTTTGAAGTAGAGGATGGCGATAACGATATACCTCTAACATTCGATCAAGTAACAAAAGATCAACTAGAATTAGATTTAGGTATAAGGTCTTTAGCGTCAGGCAATCTTTTTCAGGCCGATACACTTCATAATATTTTGAGAAAGATAAAAGATAGGGAACAATGAAAACAAACATAAAGGGAGATTCGGGTTTATCTGATAGCGGTTTTTATTCGTGTCAGAGATTTATACAGAGAAAGCATCAAAAGGACTCTGAGTTTTTAGAGGAGTCTTCGAGGCTAGATTTGATGAAAAAAAGATTTGATTCTGTTGCCAAGCCTCCCCAGAATAAAAGTTTGTGGAATAAAATTAAGAGCTTCTTTGGGAAATAAAATGAAATACAATGTTGGAATCATCGGTAGAGGGTTTGTTGGTAACGCTATACTGTCTCATCTAAATAACCAAGATTGCATTCGAGTTCTTTCTTATGACATAAAGGACAACATGACCATTGATGACGCTTACAGGGCTATTGTTAAGCGGTGTGAGTTTATCTACCTGTGCCTACCTACACCGTCAGATAAAGATGGAAAATGCTTTACAGATGGCCTTGACAATGCGTTAGCTGTACTTAGTCATCACGCATCAAACGAAAATAAATTTCCGATAGTATTTATTAAGTCTACTATGGTTCCCCAGACTACATGCAAGTTTCAGGAAAAATATAAGAACCTGATATTAGTTTGTAACCCTGAGTTTTTAACAGAACGATCCGCCGAGCATGATGTATCCGTAACTACAAAACATCTAATAGGTATGCCGACTAAACAACGAGAGTTCATTGGGCTTGTAAGGGACTACCATGAAGCGGCTTGGCCTAATTCGGAGTGTGTATTCACTACTCCCGTTCATGCCGAGCTTATTAAATATACAACAAATACATTCTTCGCAACGAAAGTAATCTTTGCAAACCTCATGTTTGAATTATGTGCCAAGCTAGACATTGAATATAGTGACTTCATAGAGTCAGCATTAAAAGCTGACCCAAGACTAGGGGAGCTACATTGGGAAGTTCCCGGCCATGATGGTAAATTTGGATTTGGCGGCAAGTGTTTTCCAAAAGATTTACGAGGAATGATTAGTTTATTAAACGAGAAAGAGATAGACGCTTCTCTACTTAAAGTTGTACAATCAAGTAACCTAAATATAAGAAAAGAGGAAGATCAATGTCAACAAGATTCGATAACAGAAGTGTGTCAACTTTTAAGAAAGACATTCACTTTGCCACAAAACTAGAAAAGTATTTCTTTACTGAGTGGCTGGATAAAGTTGAGTCTGGAGCGTGCGGTCTGCATGTCTCAGAATGGAGCGACAATGGCTGCGGCAATGATGGAGAGTTTATTGCTAAGGGCAATACCGCTGGTGCTGACTATAAAATATCTGGATCAATAAGAGGTGAAGGATTAGACGCAAAACTAACAGACGAGCCTTTAGAAATTAAATGGGTTCCTACTGCGGGTAAGTTTACATTAAAAGAAAATGATCTCAAGGCTTATGTAAGCGAGCAGGCCAGCATCCTGTTTATTTATAACTCAGTAAGATGCGGAACGAACCTTAGAAAGCCAAAGGATTATGACTTTGATCGCCATATTAAATTAGTGGAGTCCAAGAGTCAGCAAATTAAGTGGGGAATCATGTGGTCTCCCAGAGTTAAAGAGCTTTACAACAGCACCAAGAAAGCTGCGGGTTTCAAGCCAATAAGTTATATGGGTGGCAAGTATGGCGTTGTTCTTAAGCAGCAAGACTTCAGTAAATGGTTTGTATCTTACGATTGGGAATAAATGAAAATAGTAGAAGAAACAAAATTAGATTTTGATGACATACTTTTAGTTCCTGCACGATCTCCTGCCGCCAGCAGGAAGGAAGTAGAATTAAAAAGAAACTTCAAATTTTTTCACTCACCGAAAGAGTGGCGTGGACTCCCCATCATGGCGGCCAACATGGACACTACCGGAACTTTCAATATGGGTTCCGCTTTGGCAAAACATGAGGCCGTAACATGCTTACATAAATTCAATGATCCCGACAGGGTTGTGGACTATTTTAAGTACTACAACATAGAGCCTAGTGTGTGGGTTTCTGTAGGTATGAATAAGGACGACTTGAATAAACTACATACTATCAAAAACGGAATTCACTCTGAACCAAATATTTGTATTGATATTGCCAACGGCTACACTGAGAAATTTGTAGAATGGTGTTCCGTTGTTAGGTCGCACTTTCCAGAGTCAATCATCATGGCAGGAAATGTCTGTACACCTGAGATGGTTCAAGAGTTAGTTCTTCATGGCGGCGTAGATATAGTTAAAATAGGAATCGGGCCGGGGTCTGCCTGTACCACCAGACTTAAGACCGGAGTAGGATACCCTCAACTTTCAGCAATTATCGAATGTAGCCACGCTGCTCATGGATTAAAAAGTGGTGATGGAAAGATGGGTCTTATCTGTGCTGACGGGGGATGTAGAATACCGGCAGATATTTGTAAGGCTTTTGCGGCAAACGCTGACTTTGTTATGCTTGGAGGAATGTTGGCTGGTACAGATGAATGTGAGGGAGAATGGGAATACTCTACTGATGAAAAGAAAACAGCCCTTAAGTTTTATGGTATGTCTTCAAAGAAGGCACAAGATAAACATAATGGAGGTATGAACGGTTATGCTACTAGCGAGGGTAGAATTAAAATTACTCCATACAGAGGGTCAGCGGATTCTGTTATAAGCGACATCAAAGGAGGTTTGCGTAGCTGTTGTGCATATATTGGTGCTACTCGGCTTAAGGATCTACCTAAATGTGCAAAAGCTATCAAAGTTAATAGAACTCATTTTGACAAAACGCTGTAAAATATGCGTATATAATATTGATAAACACTACCCGTATTTTTAGGGTAAGAAAAATGGAGAAATCACACGTTTTAACAGCACTTAAATCTATATTCAACGATCCTCTTGAAGATGAATCCGCATGGAAAACTTACGCTAATTTTCTAGAACTTTTTATGCAGGAACATGAAGAAACCACAGATTATCTATGTAGGATAGTCGAGTTCAACAGAAGTCAAAGGCTAATGTTTAGAACTAGGTTTGCCGAGAGAGGATTTGAGTTGACTCCAAATCAGATGAACCAGTATATATTTTTATTAATGTTAGCCCTGAGTACATACAGCGAGCTATCTAGTTAATTTTTTTTAGGAGATTTAGGATGGAGAACGAATTTTCGGATCATGCGTTAGAGTCATTGAGATTGCGTGCGGAAACAGATAGGGCGGAAGCACTTACTAGTTTGAAGATTTTGTTAGATTACCCCGCTGGTATTGGCGACCATAGTACGGAAGATTTGAATAACAACTTAAATGAAGCTCTTTCAAAACTTGCAGATGCCGATGACAGGATAGAAACACTGAAAAAATATTTTTATGTATGAGTATAAGGCTATAGTTGATCGAGTTGTTGATGGTGATACAGTAGATTTTATTGTAGATCTAGGCTTCAGCGTTAAAATAAAGATACGTGGTAGACTTTCTGGTGTAGATACCCCAGAGAGGGGTCATGAAGACTGGGCTAAAGCTACCTCCGTCTGTAAGGATTTACTACAAAAGGTAGGTACTACTGACGAAATAACTGGTGACACTTCTCTTGTAATAAAAACTGGCAAGACCGGAAAATACGGTCGCTGGATTGTTGAGATACAGGGAGTTACAGACGAACTCGCTAAAATCTGGCCTTATAAGACAAGAGGATAACGATGGGAAGACCTTGCATATGCTGTAAAGAGGAGCCATCATCTTCAGATTCCTCAAGCCGATCCAGTGAACCTTCTGAATCGGTTTCTGCTTCCGAGTCCATTAGTAGTGAATCTGTTTCTAGTAGTAGCGAGTCTGCTTCTAGTAGTCGTTCTTCTAGTAAATCTGGTTCTTCTAGTGAATCTGCTTCTTCTAGTAGTGAATCTGTTTCTAGTAGTGCTTCTGCCTCTAGTAGTAGCCCATCGGAATCTGCTTCTAGTAGTGAATCTGTTTCCAGCAGCGAATCCGCTTCTAGTAGTGAATCTGTTTCCAGCAGCGAATCCGCTTCTAGTTCAGAATCGGTTAGCGTATCAGGAAGCGTTAGCGTATCAGGAAGTACCGTATCAGGAAGTACCGGATCAGGCTCTTCGTTTAGTGCCTCGTTTTTCGCTTTTTCCGGATCTTCTTCTTCCGGAGCCTCTTCAGTAGACCCATCCTCAGACGTGTCTGTTTCCGCTTCCGTTAGTGTTGGATCTTCATCTACTGTGGTATTCAAAGATTACTGTTGTCGTAGCACAGGCATTGAAGGTGCGGCCTGTGATTGGTCAAACGACTGGGAAGGAGGTCATGGATGTGTAACATTTGAAGGCGTGCTTGGGGGTAAATACGGATGTGAAACAGTAGTTTGCGGATACGTTGATGAACATACTTCCTGTACTGCAATTTTAAATTGTAGAACTTTAACACAAGAGGCGTGTAATAGGGAGTGCGATGCGGGCTGTGAGGGCATACCAACCGGCTTTTGTCTTCCCTGTCAGGAAGGTGGAGTCACTGTATGTTACGAGGTTGAAGAAGTACTACCTACAGATTGTCGGGAAAACTGCAACTGTGAGGATACTGAAGGGTGTACATACGATTACGATGAAGGTACAGACAGCTATATTTTAGCATTTTCAACATGTCCAGACGGTTGCGATTGTGAAGGTCAGCTACCCAGCCCCTTTCCCCCCGGCGGTGGGCCAGCTAGAATTACTGGAAATTGTCTGGACGAATAATACAGATAGGATAAGATATGAACATTATAGGCAACCCTAAAGCAAGTTGGAGCGACATAGATTGTCCATTTCTGGGCGATGACAAAAAATGTGAAGTCGCAACGAGGATGGTCGGTGAAGATATAATAATAGACCATCCGTATCATTGTTCCGCTTGTACGGCTTCTAAAAACGCTAGATCAGAAGCGTGTCACTCGCTGAATATGTATATTGACCTAAAGGTCGGAAAAGAAAAATTAGAAAAAGCACAGCAAAAATTTAAAGTTCGTGAGAGACAGCTAGGTGAAGGTGTTGGCACTGAGGTTCATAGAATGATACCAGCTTGGCTAGAAAAGCCCGGATGTAAGTGCAAAGATATGGCTAGAAAGATGAATGTATGGGGCACTTCTGGTTGTGAAGTAAACAGAGTGCAGATAACAAATCACTTACTTAGAAAGGCTAATGAGGTTGGATTTTTTAGCTGGGTTCCAGAAGCGGCTACGAAGATGGTAATAAATAGGATGTTAACATCAGCCATTAATAAGGTCAAAGCAAAGGAACAAAACAATCCAAATAAGTGGTACTGTGCGGTAACAACAGCACCAAGAAAAATTCCCACGCTAGATACATGTTTAGAATCTCTTCAAATAGCGGGATGGGAGCCGTTTATATTTGCTGAACCTGATTCCGAGCGACCAAAATCCGATTTTGATGAGTTCTATCTTCCTCATGCAGAAAGAAAGGGTGTGTGGCATAACTGGCTTCACAGCTTAAGATACGGTATAGAAAATACAGATGCCAATATATTTCTGACAGTACAAGATGATTCATTGTTTCATCCTGATTCAAAGGCGTTCGCAGAAAAGATTCTGTGGCCTTCTCAGGATGTTGGATTCATATCTTTATATACGCCAAAACACTACAGTATAAAACCTAAGTTCAAAACAAAAACTAGACCAAAGGGTGTTAATAGAATACATACTAAGTCTCTGTGGGGTGCTTGCGGCTTGGTGTGGCCTAGATCGGTGGTGGAGGCTATGCTTGAACATCCTTTTATTGCTCACAACCAATGGTACGGTGCTAAATTAAAGACCGCATCCGCTTGGGAGAAAATGATAGAAAAAAGAAAAAAAGAACCTTGGAGAATACAAAATAGTGATACAGCGATAGGTAAATTAATGGGGAGAATGAAAAGGACTATGTGGTTCTGCGATCCCTCTCCTGTTCAACATATTTCACTGACCTCAGCAACTGGTCATGGCGGCAACAAGGGAAGAAGAAACTGCGGAAGATGTGCGAGTTGGGACGAGAGCTTATTTGATCAAATACCAATAAGCGATCAAGGTAGAGAGTTTGATAAATTCTTTAATCACGATGATATTATTATTGACATTCCAGAATAATAGAATATAATATGGATTGCAACTGTTGTCAGTGCAAAAAAGAAATGACCTTCAAGGAATCTTATCTTTGCAGAATATGCAATGAAAGATACTGTGATAAGTGTTCTTTAGATCATTTTGGTCTATATGAAGATGGTGACGAGGTAAAGTATAGAAACATTTTTGTGACTATGTTATGGTTAATCAGAAAAAGGATCTTTGGTAAATGAGAGTGGGAATTATATCAGGATATTTTAATCCAATACATACTGGGCATTTAGACTACATTGAAGGAGCTAGAAAGAAGTGCGATCTACTATATGTAATTGTCAACAATGACTATCAAGTAGAACTAAAGGGGTCTGCCAAATTCATGTCAGAAGAATCAAGAGTTAGAATTGTCAGAGCCTTAGAATCTGTAGATCGTGCTATCGTCTCAGTGGACGACGATCCCACTGTAGTTAAATCAATAGCTAAAATATACAGTGAAAATAGAGACGACCCTTTTATTGATGGTTTTTATTTTATGAATGGTGGAGACAGGGGTGGTAACAACACTCCTGAAGCAAATTTTTGTGAGCTAAACAAGATAGAATTAATCTATAATGTTGGTGGAGAAAAAACAGAGTCTTCTAGTAATCTAATAGAGAGCGTTAAACAGATATAAATTGACACAATATTTATTTGATGTGGATGGGACATTAACAAATGCTAGAGAGTCCATCTCGAAGGAAATGGATTCATTCTTTGGCGAGTGGGTTGTGTCTAAACAAAGAAATGGTGACGAAGTATTTTTAGTAACTGGATCAGATAGAGAAAAGACTATTGATCAAATAGGTAAGCCGTTATACAGGCTTATGAATGGTGTTTATCAAAATTGCGGAAATCAATTCTTCCATAGAAATTCTTTAATATATGAATCTAAGTGGATGATCTCAGCACACCTGAGACTTGATCTTCTTATACTAGCAGAGAAAAGTCCTTGGTTTGGAAAAGCAAAAGAAAATATAGAAGAACGTATAGGAATGGCTAACTTTTCTACAATAGGCAGAACGGCAACCAAGCAACAAAGAAGTGCCTACTCCTTATGGGATGAGGCTGTGGGAGAACGGCAGAAAAACGCTCAATGGCTTTCTTTAAGATACCCAAAGCTCCAGTTTGATGTCGGGGGAGAAATAAGTACTGACATTTATCCAAAAGGAAAAGACAAAAGTCAAGTACTAAAATTTATGAATCACGATACTATCTTCTTTGGAGACAAGTGTAACGAAGGTGAAAACGACTATTCGATAGCACAAAAGTCGGATAAGTTTCACCATGTACACGGCTGGAAGAATACAATGTTTATTATAAAGAGTTATTATGGCTAGTTTTTGTTATGAATGTACTGAAGAACTTTTCGGTGAAGAACATGCGGACAGTAATGAGTTTGCGGGAATTGTCAGACCAGATGAAAAATATTTTTGTCTGTGTGAAGGGTGCGGTTGGATAACCGTAGATAAAGACGGTAAAAGAATAGAAGAGGAGTAGCCATGTTTAAGCATGTTAAAGTAATAGTAGCCCCAACGGATTGGGACTGTATTTTCATGCAAGAGGCAACACTTTGGTCTAGAAGAAGTCATGATTCACAAACGCAATGCGGATGTGTAATTGTTAAAGATAAAACAGTGATATCAACTGGCTATAATGGCTTTATAAGAGGTATAGATGACTCAGATCTTCCTAAAACCAGACCAGAAAAATACCCCTTCATGATCCATGCGGAAGCTAATGCAATATATAACTCTGTAAGAATTGGGAGATCCACATTAGGTGCGTCAGTATATATAACCGCACCTCCATGTATAAATTGCCTACAGATGCTCTATCAGTGTGGAATTAAAGAGGTTATTTTTTCTGATGTTTCTAATCCTAAGATGTGCATTTACAACGATGACTACGCTACAATACTAAAGAAGATGGGGGACAAAATTGATATCAAATATCTTCCCGTTTCAAACGTAGACAATAAAAACATATCTGAAACTTTTGAGATTTTTACAAAAAAAAATAAAGAACGTGTTGACAAACGACGATAGACAGTGTATAATAGTGGTAACGAGCAACCGACCAACCAAGCGAGGAGAATGAAGATGGCGAAAAAGAAAAGAGGACAACCACTAAAGTCATGTCCAGAGTGCGATGCACAATGTCACGCAAGATTGGCAACATGCAAGAAGTGTGGCTTTGTCTTCTATAAGAAGAAGAAAAAGTTTATTGAAGATTGGAAAGAAGAATTAAAACCGGGAGACCATGTAAGAGTTGTCGGCAGATCTGGCACCTATTACATCAAAGAAAGTGGTGAAAAAGTATACTTCACAAATCCCGGAGTTTACCTAGTAAAACATATTCGTGATGATGGTATTGTAGCTATTGGAACAGGAAGAATATGTCATGGATACGAGTTCCTTTACATGGGTAAGGAAAAGCAGTCGTCTATGTTGGACAGTATGTATAACAGTCCACATAAATTAATCGGTGTTTCTTTAAAAAGAAAAGGAGAGTCTTAATGACTACTAATTGGACTTCGATTCTTAGCAATCGAAAAAACAGAAGTGCGGTTACTAATTTTGCCAATGGCAATATGACAGGCCGTGAATTTTATGCAACTTTTGCAAACACTTCCCTTGGGGGTCATGTTCGTAATTTGTTGAGAACTTATGGCGTTGATCGGGCACGTAAATTGGCTCGCAAAGCTTTGAATCGTAGAGAGTTTGCTTAACTTTAAGGAGGTTTAGAAATATGTTGAACAATCGTGTAATTCTTAAGGGTAATTTGACAAGAGACCCAGAATACAAAACCGTTTCCGAAAAGGAGCTGGTTACTTTTAGAGTTGCAGTTAATGAGTCCATTGGAAATGGACGAGAAGAAACTGTTTATCTTGATGTTGATGGCTGGGGTAGCCACGCTGCCTACGCTCAGAACGTAACACTTAGCAAGGG
>CEOH01032777.1_pt1 | contig 11126 bp, 8 predicted proteins | sample 530311 | NCBI WGS metagenome assembly CEOH01 (sample SAMEA2619923, study PRJEB7988) | marine metagenome | biome: marine biome (ENVO:00000447); feature: deep chlorophyll maximum layer (ENVO:xxxxxxxx); material: "saline water (ENVO:00002010), including plankton (ENVO:xxxxxxxx)" | depth 60 m
TTAGCTCGAGCTGGTACAAGTTTTTTTAATTGTTTAAATACTGATTGGTCATAATATTTTATAATATGCATATAATCCCAAAAATTATTATTACCACTATATTTTTGAAAGTATGTATCTGACACATCTTTTAGTTCACGATAGTGTTGTTTAAAATCATCTCTTGGGTCTCCAAGATACTGATTAAAATCTAGGTTAGCAAAAGAACTTACAATATCTTCATTAATTACATCAGTAGGTGAAAAGTATATTCCTAATTTTGCAGAATCTATTGGTGCAAAATCATTTGAACTTTGGTCAAATCTAGTATTTCTATTTAATACAGCTCCACTACCACTTAATGCATTATTTTCTATTCTTATTTTTGTGGCCATTCTACGATTAGGGCCGTGATTAGGTATAATTGTTTTTGTTTTATCTATAACTGATTCAAAAAGATTAGAACCACCAAACCCACGAGCACTACCACTCTGAGTATATGTCTGGTTAGCACTTACATCTCTAAGTGAATCACCATCAGATAATGTTTTATTATCATCGAATGAAAATCTTCTCACTAAATTAGTATAAGAAGATGAAACACTATTACCAACATATGACTTTGGATTAGCTACGTGTATATCAAAATATTCTTCTTCTACTGGTTCAGTCCATAATCTAAATTCCATTAATGAACCTGATAATCTTGTCGCACTAAACGGTGTAGTATTATTACCACCAATAAACAAATCACCACTACCTGTCCAAGCGGCATTATATGACTGAGATGCTGAACTTGAAATAGTAAGATTTGTTTTTGAAGTTTGTATTATTCTATCTAAACCAGCGTCATATTTTTTGACGAATAAATCATAACTAAACGCATCTGTTATTGTATCAGTATTAGCTGATACTTTTCTTAGGGATACATCATCCCAAAAAATTGTAGAGTTTGGTTTATTATTTTCAAAACGAACACCAAGTTTTGCTGAATTAGGGAATTTAATTGTTTTCTTTACTTGTATTTGTTTCCATTCAGTTTCATTCAAACCAACTCGTTGAGATGATTTTATTCCACCTTCATTTGTTGAGTAATCAAATTCTTCATCCCAATTTACTACATTTTCATCTGAGTCTAATTCAAACAAAGTTAATGATGCTAAAGAATCAACTGTACTACCTGACGCTTTAGCGTATGCACTAAATAAATAAGTTTCATATTGGCTAACATCTGTTAGAGCTGAAGAGTATGAAGAATATTCGTCACCAGGATTTCTATAAAAATATGTATATGATGTTCCATCATTTGCTGTATGTTTATGTCTTAAACTTTTACTTCCTACTTTTGCAACATTAGAACTACTTACTATTTCTACTTCACCACGTTCAGCACTATTTGTTCCTACTAAGAATGGTGGATTAACCAATGAACCTGTTTCAAATGATGTAAATGGAAATAATTCTGTATTTATCTTTGACTTCCTTAACATTACAGAATGATATTCTCCATCAAATACTGGTAATAACGAAGAACTAATTTCTTTATAACCCTCTGAACCAGATAACATAAATGAAACAGTACCATATTTATCAGGTGAACTATTATCTTTTAATTTAATAGCCCAATCTGTATCTTTTTGTATTAGAATTTGGTCTGAACCTGTAGAAGGTGAACGAAACCTAAGTTCAATTGTTTCTGGTTTTCTACTACTATTATCATCATCTACCCAAGTAGTTTCTACATATTGTTTTAAATTAAATCCTAAAGCTTTTGTAAACTTTCTTGCTATTTCAAATTGTGCTCTGTGATTATCTTTTTGTACACCACCATACTCTCGTACTCTAAGTATAGAACTTGGTATACCATAACAGTTCATTAAACCTTTTAAAGAACCAACAGTACCTTTAGATTTAAGTAAATAAGGCATACTTGCTACAATTCTTTTTGTTATTTCTTTTGATATATCGCCTTCAGCTGGTGAACTCAAAGAACCTGAAGTATAAAGAGAATATGCACTTCCACTAGCTTTTTGTCCAAAACCTACTCTACTTAATTCTAATAAATCTTTTCCATCTTGTACATCAAAACCAAGTGCTTTTGATAAATTAAAAATTAAATCTTTTGAAAAACCTTTACTTAAATCATTTTGTCTATCTGTTATATCTGCTATAGCTTTTGTGTATACCCATAATTCGTCAAAGTGTTGCCCAATCATATCCATAAAATCTAAGAATTGATTATTTTCAGCATCCTCTCTAACGTGTATGGGTAATAAGTTTACTAATCTATTTGGATTATCTATATCATACAAAGACGCTGTATATATTTGACCTGTACGACTTACTTCCGAACCATACCAATTTGTAAAACTTGTATGTGATGAACTAACTGGTTTTAACGGGTCACTATAAGTTCCACTTCCTGTTTTAGGCCATGCTGCATCAGGAAACACTCCAATAGAACTTGAAACATAAGATGAACTTACATTATATAAATAATTTTCATAACCATCAAAATTGTTTTTAATTTCTCGTATTTTACCTTCAAAAATTAAAGCATCAGCTGCACCATTTGTTATTTCTGCATTTGATGAACTTTGTGCAGTATAACTTTCTATTTGTTGCATTTTATATTTAAAGTTTTTTAACCTTGTTTTTGCAGAAGAGAAATTTATAAAATTTTCATAATTAGTATAATCTATATTTAACTCAATTGGTTTTTGACTACCACTAATATATTTATCAATTATATCATTTTGTAATTGTCTATCAGTTGTAACTATATCACTATAACTTTTATAATTTGTTGGTCTTTTAACTATCGGTGAATCGACTAACTCTGAATTAGGTACTCGTAACACTAATACATCTTCATCTTCTTGGTCATATGCAATTAAATCAACTACCTCAGTTTTTTGAGGAAGAAGTTCTTTGACTACGTATACATTATCTTTTTCTTCTACATCTTCAGGTAAAGGTTCATATAATTTAACCAAAGTAGAGTACGGATACTTTGTAAGTGTTTTTTTATCTTCTCTTAAATTTGTAGCTAAAGCTTTTTTATCATCTCCTAAATGAATGTAAGTTAATAAATCACGAGGGTCTTGGTATTTATGAATTATATTCCAAGATTCAAAAGCTTCAGTTGGTTCTAATCGTGGTTGTAGTGTTTCACTTGTTACAATATTATAATTAATTCTAAAATCATCCCAGTGTCTATCTAACTCAATTTTATTACCATCTCTCAACCCTATTATTTTAGCAAAAAATGGTTTTCCAACAAACCCAGCTTCCTCTGCATAAGCAGCATTATCAGAATCCGTAATATCAAAAGGGTGTTGAAAATTTATTGTTATTGTAGATTTCCATTCTGGTTTATCTGTTAGACTTTGAGTTGAATTATTCTCAATTACAGGTATAGCTGTTATTACTATATCGCCTGTTATATCTTCACCAATAAGGTCTATTAAGTTTAAATTTTGAAAACCACCTTTTCTAGTAGAACCAACCCCCACCGCGGTGACTAAAATCTGATTGTTTGCTATTTCATCGCCACCATAAGTATCTCCAATTAAAGGTATTGGTGTATCATCAGTTGGTGTTGAAAAATTCCACTTAATCATACCAAATTCATCACCACTTGCAAAATCTGCAAAATGTGTATTACTTTGAGTAACATCATAATATATCTTGATTGGATAATCTAAAAATGCTTTATATCCACCACCCTCAACTTGAGATACACCTGAATCTATTTTTATATCTTTTGATACGATAGACATTAACTTACACCTTGGTTTAATAATAATGGTTTATTTTTATAAATTCTTTTCATCTGTTTTTGTGTTGGATACGTCTTAGAAAACTGATACAAATCAGGGTAAATTTCTTTTGCAAATGTCCAATCCGTTATCATTTTTCCATCTTGAATTATTTTATTAGCACAAACTATTTTTTGAATTTTACCTTTACCAAATAAAGATGGTTCTGTATTACAATGTTGTAAATCAACAAACATATTATATTTAGTTATACCCAAAGTAATACCATCAATCAATATATTTTTTAACTCTTCATAATCAAGAACACCAGTCAATAATATATCAACATCTTTAGTCTTCCAATCTTCAATAAATCCACCAGTAAGCCAAACATTATACTTATTAACATTATTTAATTTAAAAAAATCATTTTTCCAATTTTTAAATTTTTCTAAAGTTGGTGGTTGTAATTGACAATCAAATTTATAGTTTCCATATTCCCAAATCATTAACTACCCCCGTAATCATAATCAGTTTGTTCTTGGTAAAGTATATCAAGTTCTTCTTGTTCACTAAGTACTTCAAATTGACTAAGTTTAGCAAGATATGAATCATTAAGATAGATATAACCACCAATCATATTAGAAGTAGCGTTTATTGGTAATTGTATAATATGACTATATTGTTTTTTCTCAGGTAAAAGGCCTTCATTAATATGAAACTCTACTGGACCCAATCCTAAACGTTCAGATGATATTAATTTTTTATCTCTCTGTAGATTAAAAAAATCTGATAAGTATTGTCTATCTGATATATTCTGAACTATTAATCTAATTTCTTTCCTTGATGGTGATATCTCTTGAATAACATATTTATTTTCTTTAACAAATAACTCTTTACCTTCTTCACTAACTATCGTACCATCATCATTTAAAATAAATTCACCGTTATATCTAACATTATTTTTATCAACCAATAAAGTTTCATTTGAACCAGCAATTGTTCTAAGAAAATTATATTTTACTACAAATCTACCTCTATCATAACCCATCTTTCTTAATATATTTCCTGTTTTTAACTTTACACCAGGACTTTCAATTAGATAATCATCTTTATCGACTACTCCACTTTCTAAAAAATTTTCTTGGTCATCATATACTAAAACTTCCACAAAATCATTTGAGTCATTACCAAACTCACCATTAAAATACGCATATTCTGGTGAAAGAAAATCAATATCTTTACCTGTCTTTAATATCCCTGAATCTTTTTGGTTTAATCTGGCCATTAACTTCCTCCATAATCAGTTACTAAATCTTCTAGAGTTGTATACGGTGGTAAAGTATCAAGTGGGTCTAAATCATTACTAATATCATTAACTTCTTTTTGAAAATCAATGTTTGGTATAGATTCTGAAACTATAAGTTTTCCATCATCTATATTATTAATAATACTTATAGGTAAAACTTTAACTAGTCTATCTCTATACTTACTACTAAAAAAATCTTCTTTAGTTATAAATCGTCTTTTTGTATTATTTTGTACTAACCAAAGCATCATAGCATTTTCTATTTTAGGGGTTATTATATCACCATTTTTTACTTCTAAACTTTTTATTATATTACCATCGTCATCCAAAGGTGGTTCAGGTAAAGTAGAAGGAACATCTTGTAATAACTCACTAAAACCCCTATCTATGGTTCTATTTAAAATTTCTGATTTCACATATTGTTTTAATTTTTCATTTTGTTTAGTTAATATTGATTCTCTAATTGAATCATAATATTTTTTAGCTTCTTCTTTTTCATTTTCTGGTAAAGCGTCAATATTAGGGTTAAATAAAATATTCCTATAAATATCACTTTCAACTCTAGCATCTTCTAATCCATTACCAGTTAAAATATCCTCAAATGACTGTAAGACTCCATTTTCATTTCTAAACTTACTTGGAATAAACTCTTTTATTTTTCTAAGATGTTGATTCCGTAATTCATTGCGAAATTCTTTGTAGAAATCTAATTCATTTCTTTCTTCGTTTGAATATGGCATTATAACGTTACCTTAAATGTAAATCCTTCATCAAAGTATTGGTCAATTTCATCAGCTGTATTACTACCACTCACCACTCTATATCTTAGAGTATAATATCTTTCTGGCTGATAACCATCGAACCACAAATTAAAATAATTACCATTACTATCAAGACTTAATATAGAACCACTACCAAATGGAACTATAACATCTTCCGTTTCAGCATCTGTAATTGAATAGTAAGAATGACTTGGTAATGCTTTAACAGTTAAATTAGAAGGTGTAGTTGAATATGTTTTTGCTGGAAATCTTGTTCTTCCAACAACTCTAAATCTAGCTTTTGATTTTTGTTTATACTCTGGTCTAAGTCCTTTCATATAAATGACCATATCTTCTAAATCGGAACCTGATATTGGTTGTAATGAACCTAAAGTTCTTTTGTGGTCATCCCAAACAACTTCTAAAGTAGGTGGATATTTCGTATGGGTATCGGATGAAAAAAATGAAAGATTACCAAACCTACTAGTGTTACCTTCATCTGAAAATTTATCTGAGTTACCAATATTACCCAATCGTTTGACAATAAATCCCTCGTTATCAATTGAACCACTAAACCAAGCATCTACAATCTCAGTCACATCCATACGAATATCAGTTGAATTTTGATTTAATGATTGTGACGCTCTATATGGTACTCCACCACCACCCAATGTTAATATATCAGAATAAGTTCCACTTGAACCAGTATCAACAGAAATATCTGTGAGTCCGGCCGTTTCAATGGATGACGCTGTTAATTGTAAAGTAACACCATCATAAGAAGCTGTAACTCCTAGAGCTGCACTATTTATTTCATCAACTAAATTACTATTAAAATCTGTTGTAGATGAACCTGTTGAAAAATAATAATTTACTCCTGAATCTGATGGTATAGAACCTGTTCCATTAGCGTCAACTGAAGCTGAAGCTACAAAATTGTATTCAGTTCCTTTAACAGTAAGTTGAACTTCATTAGAGGCTGTAGCTGACATACCAAAACCCTCAATAAAATCTAATGAACCACTTGCGTAATTAACCCACCAAGAACCACCTGACGCACTTAATTCTGGATTCCATAATGTACCATCGTTTTGTCCCTTTTTAAAATTCCAACTTGTACCCTCTTTATTTATTGGTACATCGTAACTATGTCCTTCACCTACAATCCAAGACTGACTTACTGGAAAAGCATATAAACTTTGTGATATAGATAAATTAGTAGGATGAGCATCATATAAATTCAAATAATATGTTGGATTTGTTATTATACCTGAAACTACCGATTGTGATATATAAGTTAAATCAAACTTAACCAATATACGTGACGAATTTACAGTAGCACCTGTATCACTTACATCTTTACGTACTTCAAGTATTTCATCCATACCTGAATTTAAACTTGAGCTCGCTTGGTATAGAGTTGTGTCTTCGTCTGAAAATATAAAATAATGCATTTATTTACTCCGTTATACCTAGATTATCACCAATAACTTTACCTTTAATATCTGAATTAGGATATTTTATTTCAAATATACTTGGGTCTAATGCAGGATAAAGTACACCATCAATTAACCCACTATCTATATCATAAAAATTACCAGAGTAACCATCTTCCAATTTATATTTATTTTCAATTTTTATTACAGTATCAGAACCAACTGGTGGAACAACAGACGCTACACCATCAACTAATGATAGTTCATATGCAATATCAGATAAAACAATTGGTTGGCCAATTTGCCATCTATCAATATCAAAGAAATCTTGAACAGAAGAAACACATCTTAAAAGAACATCATTTTTATTGAATCCAACTTTTGTTAATATCGCAAAACTTACAGATATGTTAATAACATATGCATCTTTTATATTTATAGCGTCAGTAGCTAATCTAAATTGTGATAAATAAGTTTTTAAGTTTTCTTTACTAGTCTGATTCATTTTTGTTAATTTTTTATTTGAATCATATCCTAAAGTATACATATTCATTGCTAATGGATTTAAAAATCTTCCAGTTTGAAATGACCTAATTGTTCTTCCAGCTTCAACATCATTTAGTGTAACTTTTCTATCTAAATCTATTGATTCTGCGGATTTGTTTAGTTGGTCATCTTGTACTAAATTAACTTTCGCAATATTACCATATTTTGGTGGTAATGAATAAGCTCTTACAATATAATCTTCTTTAGTAACTGACCTTTGTTGAGACTGATAATATGCTAAAGCACTTTCACGAACTTCTCGTATAGTTTGTCCAGATGAACCACCAGTAGCTGGATTCGGATTAGTAAAAACTACAGAATCTTTGGTATCTTGTACTGTATCAGCCGATAGTAAAGCGTCTTGTATATCATAACTTATACTTGATATGTTAACTATATCACCTGAATTTACATTATCATCTATACCACCACCATACGAATATTTAATTGTAAGAGTTGTATTAGATGGAGCTAAACCAAAAGCTTTTGTTTTTAAAAAATTACTTGGGTCAAACGCTGATGTTAATTTAGATGGACTACCTGGTAAATTAGAACCAACCATATCAGGGTTTGGAATAATTTCTTCATCTGGATTATCTGATATACCAGCTCCAAACCTTAAAACTGTTTGGTCATTCTCATTAATAAAAGTGGTAAATCTACGAGATACTTTTTTAAGTTTTAATATGTATGGAACTGTTTCTCTATCTTCAACTAAATCTGGTGAATTTAAAGTATTACTTTCCATATCTTCAAAAACTGTATCTCTTGCTAAAGAATCAACTTCATACCATTTATTTCCATCACTATCAGTACAAGAAATTATTTCTATAACGTCTGAATTAGCTAATTTAATTTGTGAATATTTTTCTGCTGAACTAAATGTAAATTTTTCTGTTACTATAACACCACTTTCAGCTTTTACTTTTTTCTTCAATAAAAATTTAGTTATAGTTCCACTATCACTTTCTAATATTGTAACTTCACGTGGGTCATATGAACTTGAAAAGTTAAAATTACAATCCTCTAATATTCTAAATGTTGTACCTGTACTTGACGCGTTAACAGTACTTCCAGCTTTAACATTTAATGCGTATCTCATATCTGGTTTTTCATTTAACGCTGGAACACTTTGAAATACATCTAATACAGCTGATGCTGGTGAAGTTACTTTTGGTTTATAACCAAATGATTGAGCTATAGTATAAATATTTCTTTTTTCTTCAGCATATGCTAGAAGTGATTCTCTAAATGAAGAATCAATATAATATGAAAGTACATCTCCTACATACGCCGCCATTTCAATAAACATCATACCAGGTGACGATTCATTAAAGTCATTGTATGTGTTTGGAAAATATACTTTAGCAAACTCAATCAAATTATCTCTAAAATCACTAAAATCTTTATTAAGATAATTAACTTGTTTTACCATATTCTTTTTTACACTTGTTCTTGCCATTTAATTACTCCAATTAATATCTAGTGGCGGTATAAGACGCGTCTACTGTTATTGATTCTAAGGTAGTTGGATTTAATGTTGTAGAATATTTTATTTGTACAAAAATTTTATTTTCATCACCTTCTTCATTAAGAGTATTAACTTCTTGTACATTAATATACGGTAACCAAGTTGAAATATCTTTCCTAACTGTTTCTTCTATTCTAGTTGGTAAGTTAGAATCTATTGGTTCAAAACAAATTTCTCGTAATCTACTACCAAATTCAGGTTGTCCTACTCTTTCACCAGGATGTGTTAATAATAAATTTTTTAAATTATGTTTCGCTTGTTCTAACGAATTTTTTGTTAATTTAAAATCATTATTATCATCTCTTCGTATTGGAAAAGATAAACCAATATAAGTGTTAGGGTCTAAATCTTTTTGTTGTGCTCCCGGCATTTACTTTCTCTTCATTTTATCGTGTTTCATTAAATCACTATAATCACGAGTCAACGCGTTTAATACACCTTTAGGTACTTGTTCAGAAGTAACTCCAGCTTTCTTCATAGTATCAACCGCTACCATATCTCGTTTTACTTCTTCTGATTTACCATAACCCATAAGTTCGGCCATCCGACTTGTATCAAACCCTTTACCACTTACAGTTGGATACTCTTCCATATTTTCTTTACTTGAAAGTCCAACGGTTTCATTTAAAACTTTGTTTAATGCTTCGTTGTCCGTAAACTTTTTTGGTTCTTTTTTTTCAGAAATTTCAGGAATGATATCTTCTAATTTAGAAGAAGTCTCCTCTTTTATAAATATCTTTCCTACTTCTTTTTTAACCTCTCTACGGACTACTTCTCGTATTATTTTTACAAGGTCTTTTTTAGTCATAATAACTCCTATGTTGTTTTTACTTTATCACTTAATATATTTTTAATTTTTGGTTTTAGTGACTTTAATTTAGTATCAAGTAACGGATTTGTTGATTTTAACGGTGTACCAGTTATTGGAGCCGTTAAAAAAAGTGTACTAAATAAATCCATTATTTTATCTAATATTTCAACTAAATCATTTCCTTTAGCTACTGGTTGTAAATTACCTTCAATTACACTCCCTAATCTAATATCACTTCCTTTAATAAATATACCGTCTGATTTTATTAGTATTTTTTTTCCTTCTATTTTACGTTCATCAAAACTTTCACCTTTTAATCCATCTGATATTAAATATATTGAAGAAGAATCTTCATCAATATTTTCTTTTACTGGTTTTCCAAATGTATCATTATCAAGTGTTTGTCCAGCTCTTATTTTAATTACTGGTGAATTATTAGTAGGGTCACTACCAAGTTTTATTGAATTACCAAATCTACCTTCATAAACAATATCACCTTCATTTACTTCAACTTTACGAATATCTTTTCTTTTAAATGTATCACCATATTTAGTATTTTTTTTATAACTACCACCAGTACCAGGTATAGAATTTTCATTAGGTGAATTTCTTCTATTTATAATACTTGTATAATAATGTTGTCCATTATATTCAACCACTACCACGTGTTCACCTACAACAGGTATATTAGTTATATTAGGCATCAAAGGTAAAACTACATCACCCAATACTTGTTGATTTGGATTATCTATAAATGTACCTATGACTGCACCGTGATTAACCGCATCATTTAATATTACTTCTGTAACTTCAAATGCTTCTGATTCATAGAAATCATATAAAGATGCATTAATAACCTTTTTTACATAAGAACTAATATCTTCAGGTCTAGCTACACGAGTCAATGGTATAGATGTAGATGAATCTATAGTTCTTTTTCTTCTATTAGCCATCTAATCTACCTTTTTTACTGATTCTATTTTATTTTGTAT
>CEOH01035667.1_pt1 | contig 11087 bp, 11 predicted proteins | sample 530311 | NCBI WGS metagenome assembly CEOH01 (sample SAMEA2619923, study PRJEB7988) | marine metagenome | biome: marine biome (ENVO:00000447); feature: deep chlorophyll maximum layer (ENVO:xxxxxxxx); material: "saline water (ENVO:00002010), including plankton (ENVO:xxxxxxxx)" | depth 60 m
ATGAGCAATATTATTCAAACATTATGGATCGGAGATACACTTTCATGTATGGAGATTTTGTCTTTAAATTCGTTTGTTAAAAACGATATGGAAATTCATTTATATTGTTATGAAGACATAAAGAATGTACCAGATGGTGTTATCATAAAAGACGGTAAGGATATTCTTCCTAAAGAAGATGTTTTTGCTTATCAAGTAGGGCCTGGTAAGGGTTCATATTCTGCTTTTTCTAATTATTTTCGGTATAAACTATTGTACGAAAAGGGAGGCTGGTGGGTTGATACTGATATGGTCTGCTTACAACCATGGGACTTTGAAGACGAATATGTATTTTGCTCAGAGGAAGACTACGATACACATAAGCCTATATTAAACACAGGAGCCATTAAATGTCCGAAGGGAGATAAGTTAATGGATTATTGTTATAATGAGTGTTTAAAGAAAGATAAAAAAACATTAGAGTGGGGAATTGTCGGTCCTAGGTTATTGAATGAAGCTGTAAACAAATTTAATTATAATGAGTATATTAAACCTATACATACTTTTTGTTTTATTGCTCCCTTTAGATCAAATTTATTCATCACTCCAGGTAAAGTAATGAAGCCTAGTAATAGTATATACGGATTACATTTATGGAATGAAGCATGGCGTAGGTTAGGTATAGATAAGCACGGACAATTCCCTGAAACATCAATTTATGAACAATTAAAACAAAAGTACGATGCTGTTGACATTAGAAGAACAAACTGATCAGTATAATATAGTATTTTTAATTAAAAAAGAGTATTTCGATACTAAAATGTCTCGTATTAGATTCCATTCTATACGCGCTCTGTTTAACCATACTAATGTCAACGGGATATATACCGGTCCTGGATGGGATAATTGGGATTCTAATTTATCTCCACAAGATAATATTTATAATATTATTGAAGGAAAGCGTATTGAAGGAACTAATCAACAGGTTACAGTTTGTCATTTGGTTATCGGGTATAAACCTTTAGAGATATCTGGTTTTGAAGAAATAAAGTTTTATAAATGTATTCGATATAATGAAATGTACGACAAAGAATGGACGTTAAAAGAAATAACCGACAGTAATGCTAATGTTGTTATATGTCATCATTATAATGATTACGTAGAATATAGAAGATTATTAGAGTTTTTTAAGTCCTCCCCAGAACATGCTACACTATATTCAAAATTATTTAAAAATATTAAATGTATGACGTGGATTCCTCATAGCGCCGAAGCGAGTATATTTAAACCTAAACCTGAAATAGAGAAGAAATATGATGTTGCGTTAGTAGGTGCAACAAACGTTACAACTATGTTAGGGGAACATTACCCTCTACGAGCTAGAATGGCAAGATTACTCAATCTTATGCCGTCTAAGTATAAGTGTGGTGTTATTCCTCATGTCGGTGGCTCACACTCCGATGCATATACTGATAAGTATGCAATTGATTTTGCTAATAAAATAAATTCAGCTAAAATTATTATTACTGATAGCGGAGCACCTAATTCTAGATTTGGAAAGTATATAGAAGTACCTATGTGTGGTACTGCTTTAGCGGGAGATTTGTATGATGATCATCCTGAAGATGTTAAAAAATTAAAATCATTTTTAATTGAAATAAACATGCAAATGTCTGATCAGGAAATTATTAAAAAGCTTGTTTACTATTTAGAAAACGATGAAGAGAGAAATAAACTTGTTAAGAAAGGTCTTGAGTATACTCGAGACTTTACTCAAGAACAATATGCTACACGTGTTGTAAATTTATTAGAACAAATTCGCGCTCCTCACACAAATCGATCTTTTAATAAGTATGAAGATTACGTAGAGTTACAGAAAGAGAAAACTAATGACCCTGAAAAAAGAAAAACCTGGTTAACCAAAGAATGGGATTATAAAACTTCAGGGTTTAGAAAAGTTTTTGATAAAAATATAAAGTATATTGGTAATAAGTGTTTATGTATTGGTGCGAGAACAGGTCAGGAGGTTCAAGCTTTAAAGGATTTAAATAAAGATGCAATAGGTGTAGATTTAGTTGCATGTGAGCCATTAGTTATTGAAGGTGACTTTCATAATTTAGATTTTAAAGACGAGACATTTGATTTTATTTTTACTAATGTTCTTGATCATGCATTATATCCTTCAAAATTTTGCTCTGAGATGATACGAGTATTAAAGCCAGGTGGTTTTGCGTTATTGCATTTACAGCTTTTTATGGATAATGATAAGTATGCTGTTTATGACATAAAAAACATTCAAACTGATTTTTTTGATCTATTACCTCCTAATACAGAAGTGATTAATGAGAGTGATATTACTTATCAAGAATTTCTAACACTTAACAAAGAGGTTGTAATTAAAAAAACATAAAAGTAATATGCACGATTTAAATTTTATAGTACAAAAACATCATTTAAATGATACAGGATTAACAAGACATTATCTCACCTTATATTCTATTGTTTTAGGAATGGAGTCCAAGAATGTATTTGAATTTGGTTGTGGTTTTTCGACTCGATCAATGGTTGAAGCGTTAAAGGTAACTGGTGGTAAGATAACCAGTGTAGATAAAAGGCCTTTATCTGAGCGAGAAGATATTCCTGATGATTTTGTAGCTGATAGTAAGGATATATGGTCGTTTTGCCTAGGAGACTCTTTAGATGTTGTACCTACTTTAGATCATAGTGAATGTTATGATGTTGTACTACACGATGGTTCTCATACTGATGTAGAAGTTACTAAAGATTTAAATAATATAGCTCCATATGTTAAAAGTGGAGGATTAGTTTTAGTACATGATACAGCTCATTATGATCTTGGTCCTGAAATGAGACGAGGTCTAGCAAATAGCGATTTAATTAAAAAATATAAACACGATGGAACAACATTACCTTATGGTTACGGTCTGACTATTGTAAAAATATTTGATAACCCTGATAATAATAAAAAAGTTAACATACTATGGAGAAAAGAATAACATTTCTTACAAATCATCGAGACTTCAACACAGGTTCTTACAGGATCTGGATTCATGATCTTAATAATTATTTTCAACAATTAAATATACCCTCTCAGATTGCTCATGATATTGGAGATGAAGAGATTGTTATTGTTGTAAAGGGTGAGATAAACATAGCACGTGCTGTAAAACAACAATGCCCGTGGAAAAAGGTAGGGTTGATAAATCCGAAAGTAGATACTTATGACTACTGTGATTTTCTTATCGTAGGGTCAATAGAAGAACAGGCGAGTTTATCGACAAACAAAAACGTATTACTATATCCACTAATTGAAGAGCTATTTCAAAATAAAGATATAAAAGAACACACTGATACAGACGTATTACGCTTTTGCTTTCATGGTCACTACCCTCATTTAGCTAAGTTTGACCCGCATGTTAAACTAGCATTAGAAGAATTTTCCAAAGAGAGAGAAATTGAGCTGCTTATTATTCACGGACATCCGGAGTTTGACTGGCAAATAGGTCGACCAGATATAAAAATAAAATATAAACAATGGAATGCAGGTACAATAGCTCAGGATATTTTATCGGCTGATATAGGATTATGTCCTAATGCTACATATGTAGATGATTATAAACGAGATCAGGTTATTGATACTGGAGCATATGATACGGATTATGTAGTTAGGTTTAAAAACAAATCTAACAGCGGTAGAGCGTTTGTTTTTCATCAGTTAGGTCTACCTGTTGTAACAGATCTGACTCCGAGTAACTTACATATTCTAGGAAACCCTGAGCACGGCTTAATTGCCGCAGATAAACACGGATGGCTAAAAGCATTTAGACAGCTATCATCTTCTAAGAAGAGAAACGAAATGGCATTAAAGGCGAAACAAGAATTTGACAGGCTTTATGATCCGTTAGTATGGGCGAAGAGAATATATACACAGCTAAATGAGTTATAAAGAATTAGTTTCAAAATATGGTCGTGGTTTAATGAGTCATGTTCAGTATACTGAAATAGCTAAAGAGTTAGAGCCACACTGTCCTTGTAATTTATTAGTTTTCGGTTTAGGAGACGACTCTCATTTGTGGCAAAACTTAAACATTAAGGGTGTAACAGTTTTTTTAGAAAATGATCAATCTTGGATAGATAAAATTTCAAATAAAAGCACAGAAGATTGTTCATATTTTGAGAATACTAATGAATTAACGGTACATCATATAAATTATAAAACAAAGATACAAGATTATCATCAAATAAATCTCGGTGTTAGAGATGATTCATTTTTTGACGAGGAAGAAATTAAAATTGATTTACCCTCTGAAGTTACGGATGTTTTATGGGATTTTATAATTGTAGATGGCCCGTTAGGTCATCAACCACCACGGCCATATGATGGACCAGGTCGGATGAGTAGTATTTTTTCCGCTTATTCATTGATAAAAGAAGATGGCATTATTGTTATAGATGATTATAATAGAGGCATTGAAAAAACATATTCAGATCATTATTTCGGGAAAGAAAATTTATTTAAAATCGTAGAAGGAAAGGTAGGTTTTTTTAAAAATGGAAAAAAGGGATAAAGGTATAATTTATACAGTTTATAATGCACTGGGTAATATGGAATTTTTTAGAGAATTAAGTATCTCTGTAGAGTCTTTTAGAAAGTTTCATCCTGATCTTCATATTACTTGCTTTTCTGATATGAAGCCAGATGAGTTATTAAAGTTAGTACCAGGTATTGATCAATGTATACAAATTAATTGCCAGATATTAAGAGCAAAGGTTGATGTACTTAAACATTCTCCATATGAAAAGACATTGTTTCTTGATACAGACACGGTTTTTAACTATAATGTATACGACATATTTGATATGTTAGATGAATATGAGCTAGTTATTACTCACTGTTTGGCTAGAAAGAGAGAAAAATATTCAAAATGTATACCTGAATATAAAAACATCCCATATGCTTTTTCAGAAGTTAATACTGGTGTTTTAGGATTTAAAAAGTGTGATAATATAGATAACTTATTTGATCTTTGGCCGAAATATTATCGTAAGTATTACAATGTTTGTCCATATGATCAACCTACATTTAGAGTTTCCTTATGGGAATCAAAAGCTAGATTATATATTTTACCTCCAGAGTATAATGCTAGAAGTAAACAGAACAGAGAAAAACAAAGAACGTTTCATCATGAATTTGGTCATGAGCATCTTAGAGAGAGAATTCTTCATATGCATCATAAACAAAAAAATCTCGATTCAGCATTACAATATTGCTTAGAGAATTATCTTGAATATTAATGATTTGGACCAATACATCACTTTTTGATTCTCTTTTACCAAAAGAGCTAGTAACAACTACTCCAAGTAAAGCTACGTCAATTATATTAGGTGCTCCGCCTATAGATATAAAATTATTCCCTAATGTTAAGTTTGTTTTTCGTGCAGGTGTTGGTACAGATAATGTAAATTTTCCTTCTGACATACAAGTAGAGTTTCCTTCAGTAAAAACTAAGAATTATATCTATGAAGAAACTGCAAATTTTACTTGTAGTTTAATATTTAAAATGTTATATGACGGTATAGGAGACTTAACATCATGGAGTAGTACTCAAAGACACGTTCTTACAAATAAGACTCTTCTTATTGTCGGTCTAGGGAATATAGGACAAAGAGTTAAACATAAAATGGCTCCGTTTATTAAAAATATATTAACTTATGATATTTTAAATGATGATAGGCCTCCTGATTACAGTAAAGCTGATATAGTTACTCTTCATATACCTTATACTCCTCAAAATAAGAATTTTATTAATAAAGAAAACCTTAAGAGATTTAAATCTGATGCTATTTTAATTAATACGGCTCGTGGTCCTTTAGTTAATGAAGATGATCTTTACCATCACTTAAAAATTACTAACATGCGTGCCGCGTTTGATGCTTTTTGGGAAGAGCCGTATACAGGTAAGCTTACTGAATTTAAAAGTGATAAGTTTTTCATGACACCTCATATAGCTAGTTCTAGTATAGAGTTTATTGAAGGTTGTTACGAAGATTTTAAATCGCATTATCTGCAAAAATTAAAAAAACAGGAGGAGCAGGCGGATAAAAACCCAAAACTGGATAGAGCGATAGAGGATGCGGCGGCATCGTATTCTAACTTTTTAAAAGGTAAGAAAGTTATTATTATTGGCCCAGCACAGTATGTTACTACTAAGCCGTTCCATGGCTTTGGTGAAAAAATAGATAACGAATTTGACGTCGTAGTAAGATTGAACAGAGGGTTAGATGTCATAGATAAGTACAAACCATATATCGGCTCTAAAACAGATGTATTTTATAATTGTCTTATAGAGCATAAAGATAATGGAGGTATAATAGATATTAATAGACTTAAAGATCATAACATACAGTGGGTATGTACAATACCACATTCTGATGTTAAAGGTAATTGCCATAGTAACAGGTTGAGTCCGATGGTCAATTCACAAACCGTAACTAAAATAGCAAACAATTTTAACTTTCATGTAATGGATTATAGATTGTATGGAGAACTAAACAAAGGAGTAGCTTGTAGAGCTAATACTGGTTTTGCAGCGATATTTGATCTGTTACATCGTGGTGTTGAATCTCTTTATATTACTGGGTTTAGTTTTTATTTAGATAACTTTACACCAGGCTATAAAGAAGGTTGTACGAGAGATGAAGAGGAATTTGCTAAGCAATGTTTTGCATCTAAACGCCATAATCAAGTAAATCAATGGGAGTATTCTCGTAAACATTTAAAAGATAATCCCAAAGTTATTTTAGATGACGTATTAACTAAAATTTTGAATTTAAAAGCTCTTAGTAGAGAGGAATTTAATGAAAAAACTCAAGATTTATATAGTAACGTATAAGAGATCAGATGTTTTAAATGATACATTAGAAAAATTATTTAAATCTGATTTCTCTCAAATACCAAATACAGAAGTTAATATAATTAACAATCATACCGACTTTAAACTTAATTCGCAATTTAAAGACAAAGTTAATGTATTACATAACGTCCTTAGACCAGATTGGTCTAACGGTAATTTAGCTGAAAATTGGAACCAAGCTTTAATTAATGGGTTTAAAGATCTCAATAAACCAGATTGTGAGTATCTAGTTACAATGCAAAATGATACAAGTGTTCATCCTAACTGGTGTAGTAATCTTTTAAAAATGCATAAGAAGTATAATTTTATCGTAGGTAAGTTTGGCGATAATTTAGTAAGCTATACACCAGCAGCTGTTAAGAAGATTGGCATTTGGGATGAAAATTTCTTTGGAGTACAGTATAAAGAAGCAGATTATTGGTTACGAGCTTTAATTTTTAATAAAGAAAAATCGTGTATTAATGACATCCTACATGGTATTGAATTGAATAACACTGATGCTCTTGAATTAGACACAGTAGCTGATCGAGTATTTGTTAAAGAACAAGGTTTTAGAGGAGATGAAACGTTAAAGCGAAGAGCAGATGACTCCGAGCATCAAGAAATTTGGAAAACTAGATCTGGTATATATAAAGAATATGCTTGGATGTATTTTTTTAATAAATGGAACGGTACATGGATTAAAAAACCAGAAAAATCTCAGTGGGTTAAGGCGTGGCCAGCGGAACTTATTAATAACCCACCTGATATAACAAAATCTAAAATTAAATCTATTATAAAATATTTGTATTTCGAAAAAGATATAGAAGACTTGAAAGGTAAAAATTATTTGTTATAGATTATTTGACAAACTATTGTAATTATATATAGAAGGATGAAGATTTTTATACCAATTAAACATGAATCTCAGAGAGTACCTGGTAAGAATTTTCGGCAATTAAGCGGTTTACCTCTTTACAAACATACACTTTACAAATTAAAAGATTATAGGGTTTTTGTTGATACGGATAGTGATGAAATAATTCATAATATTCGTAATGATGTTAATTTAAGGAATGTTGTTACTCTTAAGAGACCTCATTATTTATGTGGTAACGATGTATCAGTAAATAAGCTTATTGATAATCTTTTAAACGGGATGTGGCGTGGAGGAGCGGAGACGTCAACAGTTATAGAGCCTAGCGATGTTGTATGTCAAATTCATGTAACTAGTCCTTTCCTTAAATTAGAAACTTTAGAGAAGGCGTATAAGTTTTTTGAAAATGATAAGTGTGATTCTGTTGTTAGTTGTAATTTAATAAATTCTCGTTTATGGAGAAAGGAAGAATATGGTTATTGTCCTGTAAATCATAACCCTCTAAAACTAGAACAAACTCAATCACTTCCAACGTTGTATGAAGAGAATTCTGCTTTTTATATGTTTAAGAAAAGTGTATTTACTACTATTAAAAATAGGGTAGGTAAAAATCCAGCTTTCTTTAAAGTCGATCATCCTGAGAATTTTGATATTGACACAGAAGATAACTGGCAGGAGTGTTTAAAAATTAATGAGACTCTTATGGCAACAACTTCCTAGTCCAACAATTACAGAGATATTATGTAACTCTACACTTGACGGAGTAGTCTTCGATCTTGAACATGGATGCTTTAATAATGAGACGCTGTATACCTGTATACAGGTATGTTTACTTAAAAACAAATTATGTTTTATTAGAGTTACTTGGTTAGATAAGACTGTTATTCGAATGAGTTTAGACGCTGGTGTATCAGGAGTTATATTTTCAACAGTACAGAATTATTTTAAAGCTAAAGAGTATTATGATTACTGTTTCTATCCACCTAAAGGTAGTAGAGGGCAAGGGTTAGTCAGAGAGAATGAGTGGGGTAATAAAGATTTTAAAAAACGTGACCCTATAGTTGTAGCTCAAATAGAAACACGGGCAGGTTTAGATAATATAAGCATTATCGCAGAAGTAGATTTTGATTATTTTATGGTTGGACCATATGATTTATCTGCAAGCTTAGGATGTGTTGGTAATTTTGATTCCCCTGTATATAAAACAGCTATAGAAAAATTAAAATCGAAAGTCGGAAATAAACTTGGTTATCACATAGTTAAAAATATTGAAGATCAATTAGACATTTACAGGGATTCAGAGTTTTTAGCTTTATCAATGGATACACTTTTTCTTATTGACGGAATAAAGAGGATCGAGGATGTAAAATGATTTTAATCTCTCATAGAGGTAATTTAACTGGTAAAAATTCTAAATTAGAGAATAAACCTCTCCAAATTCAAACGGTATTAGACTTAGGATTTCATTGCGAGATAGATGTTTGGTTTATAAACGGTGAATATTTATTAGGACATGATGAACCGAAAATTCGTATTAAGGAGTATGCACTTGAACATCCTCATCTATGGTGTCATGCTAAAAATTTAGAAGCATTACAGATGATGTTAAAAAATCGTAACATACATTGCTTTTGGCATGAAACAGATCAATATACTATTACTTCGGAGCGGTTTATTTGGACGTATCCAGGTAAATACGCTTCAGAAAATTGCATTATTGTAGATAATTCGAAAAATCCTCCTAATTATAATTGTAAGGGTATTTGCTCCGACTATGTACAATTATATAAAACACGTTATTTTTGATCTTGACGGTGTTTTACTAGATAGTAGAGATTTACATTATTACGCATTTAATGATGCCTTACGTTCAATTGGTGAGTCCTATGTTATTTCTCGAGAAGAGCATCTATCTTCATATGACGGTCATACAACTACCGCAAAACTTAAATTGTTAACTAAGGCCAAGCAGCTTCCAGAGAGCAAGTATGATGAAATTTGGCAATTAAAACAACAATTTACAACAGAACGTCTTCAATCTTTGCAAGAGAATTTAGATTTACAACGGTTATTTAAATTTTTAAAAGATGAAGGATTAAAAATATCAATTGCATCTAATGCAATACGTCGAACAGTATGGACATGTCTTGATAAAATAGGGGTACTTAAGTATTGTGATTATGTATTAACTAATGAAGATGTGTTTCTCTGTAAACCTAATGCAGAAATGTATATGAGATGTATGATACATACAAAGACTAATCCAGATGAAACTGTAATTGTTGAAGATTCACATACCGGGAGAAAAGGAGCTATTAGAAGTGGTTCACATCTGTGTCCTGTAACAGGGCCAGAAGAGGTAACATTTAATTATATAACTAATTTTATTAAAAATAAAGATAAGACTATGGAAGAAATAAAACCTAAATGGTTAGGTGGTGATATGAATGTATTAATTCCCATGGCTGGTGCTGGTACACGGTTTGAAAAAGCTGGTTACACCTTTCCAAAGCCGTTAGTTGATGTAAACGGTAAACCGATGATACAGACAGTGGTGGACAATTTAAATATTGAAGCCAATTATATTTTTATTGTCCAAAAATCTCATTATGACAAATATCATTTACAAACAGTACTAGAAAACATAGCACCGAAATGCACAATTGTACAAGTTGAAGGTATAACAGAGGGAGCAGCATGTACTACTTTATTAGCTAAAGAGTTTATTGATAATGATAAACCGTTAATTATGGCTAATTCTGATCAATATGTAGATTGGGACAGTAATGAATTTATGTATTCTATGGTCGGAGATAACGTAGATGGTGGTATTTTAACTTTTAAATCTACACATCCTAAATGGAGTTATGCAAGATTAGGAGATAATGGGTTTGTTACAGAAGTCGCCGAAAAGAAACCTATATCTAATATTGCTACGGTTGGTATTTATTATTGGTCTAAAGGGTCTGATTATGTAAAATATGCTGAGCAAATGATAGATAAAAATATTAGGACAAATAATGAATTTTATGTTTGTCCTGTGTTTAACGAAGCTATAGAAGATGGAAAAAATATTAAAATTTTTGATGTACCGAAAATGTGGGGTCTAGGTACTCCGGAGGATTTGAATAATTTTATATCTAATTATGAAAGTATGCGCGACAATTCCAATTAAAAGTAATTCTACTAGAGTAAAGGATAAGAATTTTAAAGATTTAGGAGGTAAGCCTTTATATCAGTATATTATTGATCATTGTATACAAGCAGAATGTTTTGATGATATATATGTAGATACTGATAGTCCTGAGATTAATAGT
>CEOH01021082.1_pt1 | contig 11061 bp, 7 predicted proteins | sample 530311 | NCBI WGS metagenome assembly CEOH01 (sample SAMEA2619923, study PRJEB7988) | marine metagenome | biome: marine biome (ENVO:00000447); feature: deep chlorophyll maximum layer (ENVO:xxxxxxxx); material: "saline water (ENVO:00002010), including plankton (ENVO:xxxxxxxx)" | depth 60 m
GGAACGATCGTCTATATTAACAGATGAATCTCTTCTATCTGAGATCTCAATATCAGTACCTGTATCAGCTAAAACGACCCCTTCAACATCAGCAGCTGGGTTAGCTGTAAAGCCAATTCCCAATGGATAAACGTCACCAACAACAAGTCTTCTAACAAGAGTGCCATCTTTCATTGTTCCATTTCCCTCTGACGCTTTCAAATATTGAGATAATTCCTCAATTTGTTTTTGATCAGTAACGATCTCGGCTTCAGACAAATTCTCACTACCCACAGCTATTTGATAATCATTAAAACCAATTTCCCAGCTAGCAGAAACTTGGTTATGTAGTGGACTTTCAGGATCTGCAGATTCGTTTAACAATTGAGCGAATTTTTTATCAACCATTCTGTAAACTACTGCGCCAAGAGCAATATTAAACGGATCTTCATAATCCGCTAAATCTTGGTCAGTTAAAATTTCATTATCGCCATAACCCGAAAAACCAGCAGAAACAATGTGTCCAACAATTCTTTGCTTTTTATGTTCGATGTTAGTCGGCTTGTGTACAAAATAATCTTTTACCGCAAGGGCCGTGTCCGTAGAGATGCCGTCATGGTTTTTGTTAAATTTGTTAACCACTGCAGCATTAAATGCAACCCCTATTAAATCTATGTTTTTGTCGAGGTTAATTGAATCGGGCATTAAAGTCTTCAAATCATCCATTGAAGCTTTGGAAATTTTAATGTTTTCTTGATCAATATCAGCAGATGCAATAATTGGCTGCAAGAAAGACGTTGTGTATTTGTATTTAGAACCCATTTTATTTTATTGATAAAGCCTGGAACTACAAAAAGTGTTACACATTTATTATCAATTTGAGAAATTTTGTGAATGATAAACTATTGCTGCTGTGTAGTCAGTAAGCTTATGCGCTTCTGCAGTTTCCTCAATTTCCCTTGGGCGATCTAGCTTTAAAATATTCTTGTTGTCTTTTATACAAGCTTCTACTGAAGACTTCCAATCTTCAATTTTCTTAGCAATTACAACTTTTTTACACAAGTCACTGATCATATTATTTTGATCTTTATTTAATCTTTTTATCTTAAAATGCTTCCTTGCAGCTTTGCGGCAAAAATTTTCTAAGTTTTCAGAAGCTTTTATAACTTCAGTAATATTTTCTGTTGATACATTTGCACGAGCGACTTCCTGTGGAATACCTTTTGTGCCATTGGGCCTTCCAGGTGTTCCAGGAACTTTTTGAGTTTCAGTGTTCTGCTTTTCTTCTTCCTCCTCTTCAAATTCTACCATTGGGACGCCACCTACAATTGGATTGTAATATCCCTTTTTGCGCTCTTCGACAAATTTATCTTGAGACTTGCCAATTTGCTCAGCTTCAGGAAATACTCCTTTGTTTATTACATCCATTCCTTGTTCTGGAGTTATCAATCCTAATTCCATAAGCCTTGTAGCAACTCTCTGTGTTTGAGTTGAGTCTTTAGTATCCACTTCCTTGAACCTAGCAGTTGGATAATTTCTAAAGCCCATATTCTTACACAGTTGCTTTATTTCTGGTTGTAAAAAGTCATTTAAAAAAGCTTGCCTTGATTCTTTTAGTCTTTCCAAAAATATTTCTGCTTTAACTGCGGTGTTGCTATATTTCTCGCTGCCAACAATAATGTTTTGTAGCCCCTCTTTAATATCTTCGTTGACTATGCGATACTTTTCATAACCTAGAATCTTATTCATATCAGGAATAAGAAACTCGGCTTTTGTGGTATAATCTGAAACCAAAACTCTGCCAACGCTTTCGTTTCTAAATAATTCCTGCATAGCTGCAAGGTTATTATGATTTATCCCGCCTTTGGTAGGCTCATTGCCCATTGTGATGAGCAAAATAACATTTTCAATCGTCCTAACAATGGCTTGATCAATTTTTTTGAACTCAAGCTTCATGTTAATATCCTCTAAAACAGAAAATCCGAACGGAACAGCAAAAGGTTCATAATCCTGCTTTTTATAAAAAGAATACCGAAGCCTCTCAGGTTCTAATTCAATTTTAGCCCCATCAGGTTGATACCCATTCATTTTGAAGTTGTCCTTCATTGACTGAGGCAAACCTTCATAAACTTCTTTATCATAGTCGTTTTTTGGATTTTTTAATCTCTCGATTTCATATTCGCTTAAAACTTTTGCATACACTCCAGTAGTTTCAAACCCAGTTGTTCTGCGGGCAACCACATCAAATGGATTTAAAAGAATATATTTAATTGGAATTTTATTTACAGAAACAGATCCATAAGTTTTTGTCATTTTTATGAAATCATCAGTATTAAATTTAGCATCTATTTTATAAAAAAAGATATTTCCAGACCTATAATACTCTCGAAAATATTGATCCCTTACTTTCCATAGTTTAATTCTTTTGAACCATGCCTCTATAAAGTCTCTAGACTTTCTACTGCCGCCGTCAAGAAAAATTTCTGAATTAGCAAACTCAGCCATGATGTCTATCGCATTTCTAAAAATAGCAACATTAGCATACGCTTTTTGACAAAGCTCTATAGTATCTCTCACATTTATACCGTTAACAGCGTAATCAAAAGGCAGCAAGCCGTCTCTGATATTTGTATATTTGTCTCTTTGCGTGACCTTATGGATTCTATTCGACCTTGTTCGCGTGCCCCTGTATGCCGATGCCGCGCCCCTTGAAGAAGCTTGCGCAACTGAATTAAAATAAGCTTCGCCTTCTAGACTTGGGGTATAAGTGCTGTTTTGAAACAACGGATTAGTTGCTAAAGCCTCGTCAATTGATTGGTTTTTGGAAAACTTATTCCAATATTCCGACTTCTTATTATATTTTCTTTTTTCGGCCATTTGTTTTAATTACACGAAAGTTATGAAAGTTACTTTTAAAAGTTTAAAAAGTTACTTTAATTTATAAACATTGGAGTAAAAGTAGATACAACTTCCTTTGGCTTAAAGTTCATTATATCAAAATGTGTTTTTACCATCCAATTTCCTAATACTAAGGCAGAATAGCTATCTTTTCTAGCTTTGTCGCGACCAGATTGACGTTTTAGATTAGATGGCAAGTCAAAAGTTTGAGTTCCTTGGCTTGTGGTTGTTATCTGAATAAGTGCGCATTCCACTTTTGTTAGCTCTATCATATCTGACTGATGCTCAATAAAGTCTATCATTTTTGCCTCTTTGCTCATTTTCTCGTTAGACTCTCCAGTCCTAAGGTATTTAAGATTTTCAATTGGTATGCTTTTTCTTTTTTGAACTTGATAAGAATCGTCAATAGCCCTGGATCCAAAAAATATTCTTTTATGATCAAAGTTAGACTGTAGCAGCTCATTAGCCTGACGAATCCAATTACTTGTTGGCTTTCTTAAATAACAAATTTTATTTTGACTTTTATTATATTCGTTTCTAGCTTTTTGTAAATCGGCATTGTAATTTTCAGGCTTTTCAAAATCACAATCTATTATGCCTAAGTTCAATTTGTCTTTCTTGAAAATTTCACTTTCATTACAAGCGCTAATAAATTGCACGCCACCAGCATAGTCTCCAATTATCATAACTACATTAAAGTTTAACAATATGTATGCCATGTATCTTATATGATCTTTCATTGGAGCCCCCGACAAGGCGTAGCTATGCACAACAGTTCCAAATTGCTTTTCTTTATTCAACTTGAAAACTTGTATTGCAAAATCATCTGAACTTTCACTTTCAGCCCAGCTAGGGTCAAAGGCTACTAAGTATTCTGCCCCAGCTTCTCCAGCGACTTCGACAGAAGGACTTTCGCCATCAGGTATTACGCATTCAGCCATTTTAGAAATTTTAAAATATCCACTACTATCATCAGTAAACCTAGCCCCAAACTCTCGCTCAAACTGGCTCTGACTCATTGTAGATTTTGCCTGGTTAATTAAATTTTGGTCATATAATTGTTTTGGAGCGCAGTCATAAGAGAATTGCATAATCGTTCTGTGAGCAGTGTCGGTAGAACTTTGATTAAATATTAAGTCTTCGAACTGGCTATACAGTTTAAACATATATTCGAATTTATATGATGCAGAAGATAACGCAATTAACTTATTATTTGGCCAAACATATCTTTCCTCTTCGGTCATCTTTCCTTGATTAATCAAATCTGTTTCAAGGTTATATAAATCTTCTCGTTGAGTTGGGTTTTCTACTACAGATAAAAACGGAACAATAACTTCGTTATAAATTCTTTCTGGCATTAACAAGAACTCGTCAATAATAATTCTATGAAAGCGAAATCCACGTAATTTTTCACCATCACCCAATGGCAAAGCCCTGATCCTAGACCTCCCTATTTCCATGAGCCATTCATCATTGCTTTTACTTTTTTTTGTTATGCATTGTGCAAACAGAGCAGCTTCAGGCTTTGCTGCAATATCTTCAATTTTTTTAAATATCATTTTTGCCTGCCTAAATGATTTGGATAAAATACCAATTTCAACTCCTTGATTTAAAACCGCATCTAACGCAGCAAAAATTGCAGTAGTAAAAGATTTAGACATTCCGCGAGACCAAACGCCCATAAAGTAATCTGTCTCAAACATAGCCTTAACAGACATATGTTGAAATGGAAACAGCTTTATACCCATCAACAGATCAGCGGCGAAAGTTGTATTTTCTCTTAAAAAATTATAAAGATATAACTTAGCCTCACGCTCCTCGATAAACCCTAAATCTTTATCAAGTAGTCGCTCGTTGATGTTTCGGTATTTGCTTTTTCTGTGTTTTTGATTTCCTTCTTGCCAAGCCATAATTTCTTGCGTCTATATAATATTGTAAATCGCAATACCAAATTTTTCTGCCAAAATATAAAATTCTTTGAATCAAATCCATTGACGTTGTTCTATTTCCAGAAAAAATAAATTGACACGTTTCTGGAAATTCATGACATAAAGCCTTCATATTATGAAAAATGAATTTCAAGTTTGCTTGATGAGGAGAAAAATGGTTTGCTTTTTTTATTTTTTTAATGTCACTATCAACAACAACAAAAACATAACTGTCCATCGCTTTTGCTCGAGAAATTTCTCTTCTGAACCTATTAAAGTTTTGAGACATCGTTCCTTTAAAATCATTCTCGCTTTTTCTTTCGACAAAAGTATAATCATATTTATGTCCGCTCGCAGTGTAATCCGCAAAGTCCAACGCAAATTTTTTTGTATTTTTAAATGGAAGTGGATGGTTTTCTCGAGTGTCAATAACTATTTCTAAATCACTAAAATCCTCTATACTAAAAAACTCTTCGGGCAGTTTTCTATACAACATCGGGCTTACTCCAGCCTCTTTACATGCATGTGAATAACTTGTAAAAAACTTTTTGTAAATGTCGACCGTGGGAAGCTCGCTCAATAACAACTCTAAATGAGTTGGCCCAAACTTTAGATCTTTGTCTGAAATTCTTTTTTTTAGTTTTTGTAAACAATATTTTTTGGCGTTTTCTGGAGTGGTTCTATGACACCATTTTAGCAACTGACTATATGTGGAGAAATCTTTATCAAAATAATCCGCTTTATTTTTAAATGGAAGTAAATCCCCAGTTAATAAATTCTTTCTGGGAAAATGCTTAGTATAATAATCTGCCAAGTTCATATCATGCATTTTGACATGCCTATGAAGCGATGCTTCTCCGCCAAACTCCTTATCACATTCTTTGCAGTTAAATGACATCTTCTTTTCTAACTCCTAAAACCCTAGACTTCCAGTCAGACATCGACTCGATTTCATCAGCTTCTTTTTTAACAATTTGCTTTTGCATTTCCGCCATTTTAATCATAATATTACGCTCCTCTTCTTCTTGGAATAATTGAACGATATTTAATATACTTGCAGTTTGTTCATTTTTTGACGCCACTCTTTTTGCTCGATCGCCATTCAGCTTTGTGATGAGCTTGTCCATACGCGATGCGCATTGATTATACTCTTCACTTTTGGTTTTTAAAATTTCTGTTAATCTAATTGTAAATTCTTGCTGGTCTTGGGCGTCATCGAACATTGAATTTAGTTTGGCTTTTTGCTGTTCAATATGTTTTAGGTTAATATAGTCCATGCATACATTAATATATAAATTAATTTCATCTGAAGTTAAATCTGGTTTGTCCCAAACACATCTTACAAATTCCGCCTCAAACAATTCCCTGTCTTCTTGAGATCCATAATTATTGATTACTTGTAAAAATCTCGGGCTAGATAAAAATCCCATTAGTGTTTCTGCGCATTTTTTATCTTGCATTTGCAACTTGCTTTCATCTAAATCCCTTCCTGCAAAATCATTTATTTTTTTGATAGAGCGAGACAATGCTTTTGGCGGGCTATACTTTGTTCCCAGAGCACTTTCTTCTGATTTTACAAAATCTGGATGATGATTTTTAATATAATCCGCTACAACCCTTTGCTCTTTAGACAGTTTTTTAATTTCTTTATTTGGCCACAAAAGTTCTGCGAGTTGAATACTACTCATATTTTGGCCAGCATACGAATCTAAAAATTCTTTTTCTTCTTCTGTTAAAATAATGTCGTCAACCTTTTGGTGGCTGCTGGTCGCATAATTCAACCCTTCTGCAACCATAAACTTTCTTATAGCCCTGCCAATTTTACTTCTGCCATCTAGGGCTTCATCTCCAGACACCATTTGAGTTAATCTAGTTAAGTCAGAAATTGATTTATAGTTATTCCTAATTAACTGTTCTTGTTCTTTAGTTAGTTGAGTCATTTACGATAATAATGTCTTTTTGCCTTATAACTGTTACCGCTTTTTCTTTAAACATTTTCTTTAAATTCTTTATTTGCTTGTATCCTGCTTTTCTATTTTTTTCATTAGTAGTATAACCAAGCTTTTTTGCGACCTCGTCTTCTGATAAATTTTTTACAAATAAATCTTCATAGACTTCATAATGCTTTTCGGTTAAAATAAACTTCATTTCCACATGAAGTTTGGTAATAGAGTTTGACAGGTCAAATTCGCTTGAAGCAATTGAAAATACTTCTTGATGATGATTTTCCAGAGCTAATGGAAGTTTGATATCATAAGCATGTTTTTTTCCTTTTTCCCATTTGGCGTACAGTTTACATTCACTACATTGAATTCCACTTGGAGTAAATGCACATAAATTTTCATGAGTAGATTCTTGTTGGCCAGATTGACTAAACGGACAGTTTAAACACGGACGGGCAAAGTTGCTATAATTATTTCTTAAAATATTTTTAAGCTGATTTGATATGATTCTATTAACCCATGGCTCTAGTGGTCTTTTTTGATCCCACTGATCCCATTTTTTAAAAATGTGAAAACGAATAATTTGCTCTACATCTTCAAAATCAAACCAAGCAACAGCATTTAAATGCCATTTGTGTTTTCTTTTTTGAAGCTCTTGATCAATGACAGATACTTTGTCTTCGTATTTTATTTTTTTTCGCCTTGGCATTAATCCACTGATCGAGTTTTTGAACTGGCACACTCACGAATAGATTCAGCTTCCAACTCTTCACGAGATTTTGGCGTTCCTCTACTAGCGTTCGATGATCTCTCAAATCTTTCGTCTCCTTCTTTTTTTGTATTTATAAGATCGCCGATTGTCTGCTTTTTTTGAACTGAATCAACGGTATATTCTAATTTGTGTATATTTGGAATAGATGCGGCTTCAGGCTCCTCCTGCTGCACAGCAGCACGTGTAGACTGCGAATTATTAATCGCAGCATTTGATTTCTTGTTCCCCGCCTCTTCTAGAAGAGATTGGCCACAGCCAGCGCAAAACTTAGCTCGTCTTGTGGTAAAAACGTTTTTATAACCACATTCTGTACAGTATATAAATGGCATATTTTATATTAATATGTTTAAATAAATTTTTCCATTTATAGGTTACACAATCTTTTTTAAGTTTTCCTTTTGGTTCTGGTCTTTGTGGTGGCTTTATTTTCTTGTTTATGAGCTATTTCAATCTTTTCAACAATAAATTTTAAAATTTCACTTCTGAGAATATCTTCTTTATAAAAGTCAAAACAATGAATTCCCTTTGCCGCAGACTCTTTGTCGTTAAAAAGATCCGCCATTCTTGCGAACCCGCTTTTGCCATTGATATCGCTTTGCATTGGATCTCCACAAATAAACAATTTACTGTTTTCCCCAAGCCTTGTGATTAATGTTGTTAGTTCTTTAAAGGTAAAATTTTGAGATTCGTCTGCAATAATAATTTTATTTATCCAATTAGATCCTCTTAAATAGTTTATTGGCAGAGCGTTTATGATTTTCTTTTGCTCTAAAAAGTTTCTGTCTTGTGATGATATAATCTCCTCAAGCTTGTCATTTAACGGAAGCATAAAAGGATTAAACTTTTCCGAGACATCTCCTGGTAATGCCCCAAGTCCTTTTTCTCCGCTTTCTGCTATGGTACGAATATAAATAATATCATAATCATTATTTATGTTGAATAATTGAAGTGCGCTATATACCGCGAGATAAGTTTTGCTTGTTCCCGCTGGGCCTCTTACAAACATAGCTTTTGTATCTTTTGCTATTGAAAGCTTGAGGAACTGTTTTTGTTTTTCTGTAAATTTTACTGGATTAGTTTTAATCTTTTTCTTTTTTAATGAACTCATGCAATCCAAAATTACTTTTTCGTCAATTTCGCAACTAACATCAGCATTAGACACCGCCCTTGAAGAACTTTTTCTGGCCATGTTTTAAATGTAAGTATTATTGTTAATGGAATAACTTCCATCAATGTATATTACACTAAAAATAGATTAAATTCTGTAACGATTAACTTGCGCATCAGTATAAGCACCAATAAAAATGTCTTTTCTATTTGCGGCTAGAGCCCCCTCGGGATAACCGTAACGGCTTTCATTTGCAGCGCCACTAAATCCTCCGACTTGTTGAATTTCCGTCCAATCACCGTCGTATCCAGTAAACACATAAGCAGCTCCCTGCGATTCGTCTCCAGCGCCTTCTGCGCCCACTACAATTGTATGCGCATTCGGCATTGTAACTGATGATCCAAATAATTTGCTTGCATCTGCATCACTAGGAGTTAATGTCGCAACATAATTAAATCCATAATGATTACCGTTATCAACTTCATCACCGTTAGCGCCAGTAAATACAAAAACTGCACCTGCAGCAGCATTACCATCGTATTTACCGCTTGGTGCTCCAACCACAATATATTTTTCAAAAACGTCAACGTCCATGCCAAAAGCAGCATTTTGCGCAGTGTCTGAGGTTGAGCCAAATTCTTGCCCTGTTAAAACATTACTTAATGTCCAATCGGTTGCTGCGCCACCACCACCATTAGTTCCCCACGATGTCTTATGAAATACAAAAGCCGCACCAGATTGAGTTTCATAACTCAGATTATGCCCGCTAAATCTCGGAGCGCCAGCCACAATAACTCTATCATACATCGCTATAGAATCTCCAAGAGCTTGACCCGTGGTATGTAGGTTTCCATTATTTGACGCTTGGCTTTCTGCTTCGGTAGCAGCCCTGTCTCCAGCGTTACCAGCTCCAATTAATCCTACTGCATTTGCGTCTGAAAAAGAATTTAAGTCACCCTTTTTGCCTGAAGCGACAAACACTTGACCAACTGCATCTTGAATTGATATCGGTGTCATAGAAGTCCCAGAGTTTCCAACATCAGTATACTTTGATCCTATAGCTATAAATTGCAGATCGCCACTAGTGCCCTTTTTATCAAAACACACAGCATCTCCATTAAGATCGCTTCCTGCGGGGCCTGAGCCACTAATTATTGAATTTACGCGCACTTGTCTCGCGTCATATGGATGTGGCTCCAAAATCTCAACAAAACCATTTTCATCAGTATTCGAGCATCCTATGGCCATTAAATCATTTTGCGCAACCGAAGCTGAGCAACCAAAGTTGAAATCTCGAGCGGTTTCAGGTAATAACGCATGATATGTTACATCAGTAAGGTCCACGCCCCCAACTCCAGATAGCTGTCTTTTATCTCCATGACCGTCTCCTTTTCCTCCAGAAGTTTGTAAAATTTGAGTATAGAAACCTTTGTCTTGTCTATAAATATATGCAACTCCAACTTCTTTACCAGCGGTTCCATAGGGGCGCGCCCCGCTGGCTCCGATAACTAAATAATCATCATTTACGCCTATAGCAGTTCCAAATGACGACTTGCCATCACTAGGCTCAGGCATTTGATCAATTAGTTTGGTATCACTAGACTTACCCGTAGTAATTACTTGATGCTGTTCATAAACGCCAGAAGCATTCATCTGCACCACGCTATAGCCTGCCTGTGTTGAGACTTTTGTCGTTGGGTCGCCAATTGTTGCGCTAAAAGTATAATCAACTGTCCTATTATCGCCAATAGACATTCCATAGCTTTCTGATTCAAGCTGAGCATTACTAATTTTATAAATTACAGAGGTATCACCCAGTTTAGATCCAGCAAGACTTGGCCTGTGGAATGTAATTGTTATATCGTTTTTGTTATTTTTGTACAATTCTTCGAATAAAGATTTAACTGGCTCAGTATCACTTGATTCTCTTCCCACTTGGTCCGCGAGTATTGCTGAAAATGAAACTGAAGCATTTATTGGGGTATCTAATGATTTCGAAAAGCCAAATTGATTACCAATTCTTTGAAGTGTTGTTCTGCTCAATGGAATGTCCATCGAAAGACTTTGAATATGTGATGCAGTTTTTCCGTGCGCATCAGTTATTACATGTAAAAGGCCCGAGCCTCCCACGCTTACTTCAATATCGCCTGGTCTTAAAGCTGCGACGCCAGATCCACTAGCAATATATTCGCTAGGCACTTTGTAGGTAATGTGATTTAACTGTTGTCCTTCTTCAATTGATATTCCTGGATTTGTGCCACTAGTCCCTGGAGTTACCTGACAATTAAAAGCTTCAGCTGACACAGACACAGTTGGTAACGCGCCTACTGCTGCGTTAACAGAATAATTTGTAATATAAGTGTTTCCAAGTCCTATGACACTTTTATCCGCGTCCGTTTGTGCTTCTATTTTATCTATTGTGCTTGGTGCCGC
>CEOH01000067.1_pt1 | contig 11054 bp, 14 predicted proteins | sample 530311 | NCBI WGS metagenome assembly CEOH01 (sample SAMEA2619923, study PRJEB7988) | marine metagenome | biome: marine biome (ENVO:00000447); feature: deep chlorophyll maximum layer (ENVO:xxxxxxxx); material: "saline water (ENVO:00002010), including plankton (ENVO:xxxxxxxx)" | depth 60 m
CAGAAGGTTCTAAGTTTGATGGGCTACCTGCAACAGAAAAGAATCTATTAAAAGCAGCAGACCATACTGGATATAATCTACCTAAGACTAATATCAATGATTATATAAAACTACCAGGTACTGATCTAGAAAGGCGTGGACCTAGAGGAACATTCAGAGACTTTTATCCTGGTGATAACATGAATCCTAATAATGTTATGCCTAATGCAGTACCTAGATTTCCATCTGATAGTACATTACCAGGTACACGACCAGTAATAAGACCAGGTATAGATCCAGTATATCCAAATAGAATGCCAGACACGATGGTACAAAACAGGAACAGACCAAACAATACGCTAGTTAAACTAGCTACTATGCAGAAATTAGGACTATTAACATGACACATGGTGGGAAAAGAAAAGGAGCAGGCAGACCTAAAGGAATTAAAGCAGGAACAAAAGCAGAACGCTTAGCTGCTAGTCTAGGTAAAGGACAAACTACTCCATTGAAATATATGTTGAATATGTTGAACAATCCTCAAGTATCTATTGAAAAGAAAATGTGGGCAGCTAAAGAAGCAGCTCCATTTGTACACTCTAAGTTAGCCTCAATAAATAAAACTATTATGGGTGATGATGATAAACCAGTAGCTGTAACAATAGGATGGCGTAAAAAAAAGTAAATGAATATAGAGATTCCGTACGAACCTCGGCCTTTACAAGAAAAGATTCATAACGAATTAAAACGATATAATGTTTTAGTTTGTCATAGACGATTCGGTAAAACCGTACTCGCAGTTAATCATTTAATAATGACCTGCTGTGAAAAACCTAATTCTAGATTGGCGTATATAGCACCAACTTATCGCCAGGGTAAGGCAGTCGCTTACGACTATTTAAAACAATACACAGAACCCTTAATGAAACTTGGTGGCAAAAGACACGAAACAGAATTAAAGGTTGATCTATGGAATGGCTCAAGATTACAAATCTTTGGAGCTGATAACCCTGATGCTTTAAGAGGATTGGGGTTTGATGGAGTAGTACTCGATGAGTTTGCTCTTATGTCACCCAGGACTTGGACTGAGATTGTAAGACCTGCTATATCAGATAAGCTTGGATATGTTATCTTTATTGGTACACCAATGGGGCATAATCATTTCTGGGAAGTATATGATCTAGCTAAAAGACGTGGTGGAGAATGGTACGCTGAATTATATAGAGCATCAGAAACAGAAGTTATATCTGATGATGAGCTTGAAGAAGCTAGGGCTACAATGCCTGAGGACCAATTCGAACAGGAATTTGAAGTAAGCTTTCAAGCTGCAGTTTCAGGTGCCTACTTTGGAAAACAAATCCAAAAGGCAGAGAAAGAAAATAGAATTACTGATGTTGAATATGATCCTAACATTGATGTAGAAACATGGTGGGATTTAGGTATAGGTGATTCAACTGCTATATGGTTCGCACAAAGAACAGGCAATGAAATACACCTGATAGATTATTTAGAAACATCTGGTGAATCATTAGCTTATTATATAGGACAGCTTAAAGAGAAAGCTTATAACTATGGTAGGCATATAGCACCACACGATATTACAACGAGAGAGCTTGGTACTGGAAAATCTAGATTGGAAGTAGCAAGAGAACTAGGAATAGATTTTGAAGTATGTCCTAGATTAGAAGTTGATCATGGTATAGAAGCTGTGAGAAATAATTTAGACAAATGTTACTTTGATAAAAACAAATGTAAATATGGTATTGATTGTTTGCGACAATACCGTAAACAGTTTGATGACAGAATGCAAACATTTAAAAATAAACCTCTACACGATTGGGCATCACATGGAGCTGATGCATTTCGCTATGGATGTAGCGTAGATGGTCCAACAAGAACTGATTGGGCAAGACCTATGAGTGTAGATATTAGATATGTAGTTTAAGGAATTATATGGCAAAAGGTAAATCATTATCAGAACACGAAGTAAGTGCAATCTTATCCAGCGAATTAAAAAATTCGTATGGTTACTTTGATACTGAGCTAGTAGAAGATCGTAAGAAAGCAAATGAATATTATTTTGGTGAAGCGTTTGGTAACGAACAAGAAGGAAGATCACAAGTAGTTTCAACTGATGTTGCTGATACTGTTGAATCAATCTTACCTGCACTACTTAGAATATTCACTGCTAGTGATAATATAGTTAAAGTAGATCCTGTTACACAAGAAGATGTACAGGTTGCAAAACAAGCTAGTGATTATTTAAATTATATATTTAATAAAGATAACGATGGTTTCACTACTCTTTATGCAATGTTTAAAGATGCATTGCTACATAAGAATGGAATAGTAAAAGTATACTGGGATACTTCAGAGAATACTAAACAAGAAACTTATGAAAGATTATCTGAAGCAGAGTTCACAATGCTTATTGATGAAGATGGCGTTGATGTAAAAGAACATACTGAGTACGAAGATGAAACATTTAAAGAACAAAAGGCAAACATTAAAGAACAAATAGATTCAGCTGGTGATCAGATGTCAGCTGATATGATGGCAGAAGAATTAAAACAATTACCTATTCCTAAATTACATGATGTTGTTATTACTCGTACAGAAACATTTGGTAAAGTTAGATTTGAAGCTATACCACCAGAAGAATTTCTAATTCAAAGACGAGCTAAAACTTTAGCAGATGCACACTTCTTATGTCATCGTACTACAAAGACTAGAAGTGAATTAGTTGAAATGGGATTTGACTATGACATAGTTTATAGCCTGGCTGCTGAAACTACACAAAGATATAATACAGAAAAAAGTACAAGACATAGAAACATAGATGATGATTTCACTAAAGAAGTTGGAGACAGCTCAACAGATGAGATACCTATATGTGAATCCTATATAAGAATTGATGAAGATGGTGATGGTATTGCAGAACTAAGAAAGATTACTTCATCAGGAGATGACAGCCATACAATATTAGATGATGTTATTGTTGATAGTCATCCTTTCTGTTCTATTACTCCAATCATTGTACCACATAGATTCTATGGTAGATCTGTTTCAGAGTTAGTTGAGGACATTCAATTAATTAAATCTACTGTTATGCGTCAGATACTAGACAATATGTATCTTACAAATAATAACAGAGTAGCTGTAATGGATGGTCAAGTTAATTTAGAAGATCTATTAACTAATCGACCAGGCGGAGTTGTAAGAACTAAAGCAGCTCCAGGACAAGTCATGATGCCAATGACTACACAAACTATTAACAACCAGGCGTTCCCATTACTTGAGTATTTAGATACTGTTAAAGAAAACAGAAGCGGTATCACTAAATACAATCAAGGTATGGATACTGATACCTTAAATAAAACTGCATCAGGTATTAATACAATCTTATCTCAATCACAAATGAGAATAGAATTGATTGCAAGAATATTTGCAGAGACAGGTGTTAAAGATTTATTCAAGAAGATATTTGAATTAGTTGTTAAATATCAAGATAAAGAACGCATAATCAAGATTAGAAATAACTTTGTTCCAATGAATCCTATGGAGTGGAGAGATCGTTGTAATGTAAGTATTCAAGTTGGATTAGGTACAGGTTCAAGAGATCAACAACTTGGAATCCTTAATCAAATACTAAGACAACAAATAGATGGAATTAAGTTACAAGGTTCACCTCATGGACCAATAGTTAGTATGACTAACATATATAATACACTAGCAAAGATTGTAGAGAACGCAGGATTAAAAGATGTTGATTCATACTTTACTGATCCTCAAGTAGGTATGCAACAAATGCCACCTCGACAACAAAAAGAACCTAGTGAATTTGAGAAGGTATCACAGATTCAAACACAACAGAAAGCAGCTGAAGCTCAGATGCAATATGAAAATAGAATGCGTGAGATTGAATTAAGATACCAAAAAATGATGTTAGACTTTGAAGCTAAAGTTAAAGAACTAGAAATGAAATACGAATCTGATATAGATGAGAAAGCTATTAAACGTGAAGCTTTAAAAATGAAAGGTATTTCAGAATCTAATAAACAAATGCTTGACCAGGCAACTAGGAATCTGTTACAACCAAATCAAGGTATGCCACAAGCACCTAAACAACAACAACCAAGTAGTGATACTTTTATAGAAATTGATGTCGGACCTACAAAAGGAACAAACAAGGGGCCAAAGAGCTAAAGATATTCTAGAAGATGATCTCTTTATAGAGTCTATACAGACTTTAAAAGATTCATATTCTAATGCGATATTTCAGACAGGACCAAATGATGAACTAGCAAGGACAAAGATCTACCTTGCTTATCAAATTTTAGGTAAGTTTGAAAATCATTTCCGTTCCGTTATGGAAACAGGAATACTTGCTAGTAAACAATTAGAAGAACTACGCAAGAAAAAATAGCACCAACCGTTCAGGAGTGCTTTAAATAACACCAACCAACAAAGGAGTGTATTATGGCTGATGAAGCTATGAACGTCATTGACGCTGGTAAAACCATTGCTGGTCTTATGCAGAATCAAGACAAACCTGAGGAAGCACCTGCTGAATCAGAACCAACTGAAGAAGTTGAACAACCAACAACCGAAGATTTACCTGGAGAGGAAACTGAGGAAGTTGAAGTAGCGGAAGCTACAGATGAAGCTCAAGAAGATATTAATGAAAGTTCAGAGGAACCTACATATCAGGTCAAAGTTAGCGGCCAAACGATAGAGGTCACCCTTGATGAACTACTTCAGGGATACCAACGAGAAGCTGATTACACACGAAGTAAACAAGATTTGTCCTTAGAGAAATCAAGGCTTGATCAAACACTTCAACAATCTCAAAATGAGATCAATCAAAAACTCGCTAAGTTGAATGAGTTAAATAACTCAGCTCAATCACAACTACAGGCAGAGTATGCAAATATAGACTTTGAAAAACTGTATGAAGATGATCCTGTTGAAGCTAGTAAGCTTGAACATAAGATGAGAAAACGTGCAGAGAATCTTCAAAGAATCCAGTATGAAACACAACAAGCTCAGAATGCTGAGTTACAAAAGTTTATACAAGGAGAACAGTCTAAGGTTATGTCATTAGTACCAGAGTTTAATGATCCTGCGAAAGCTAGTAAATTAAAATCTGATATGAAAGCATATCTAACTAATGTTGGCTATAATGATCAAGAGATAAATACTATCTATGATTCACGACAAGTCTTATTAATTAGAGATGCCCTGGCATATGATAAAATTAGGCGTGCTAATCCTAAGGTTAAAAAGAAAATTGCAAATGCTCCTAAGGTTGTGAAAGGTGGTTCAACCAAAACAAAAGGTGAACAACAAGCTCGACTTAGAAATGAAAAACTCAATCGTCTTAAAAAGACTGGTAACATCAGAGATGCTGCTAATCTTTTCAAAGACTTTCTTTAATAGGAGGGCCTTATGGCACAACCAACTAATTTGTACGACACGTACGATACAACTGGTATTAGAGAAGATTTAGTTAATGTTATTTATAATGTTAGTCCTGAAGATACTCCAATACTAAGTGCGATCCCACGTGCTGTTGCAAAATCAACTAAGCATGAATGGCAACTAGATGCACTTGCTACACCTGCAACTAACGCAGTTATTGAAGGTGACGAAGCAACTGTAGATGCTATGACTGCAACAACAAGAGCTTTCAACTACTGTCAAATTTCTGACAAAGTGATCGCTGTTTCTGGTACTCAATCAGCTGTAGACGCTGCTGGTAGAGCTGATGAGATGGCTTATCAAATTGCTAAGAAGTCTAAAGAGTTGAAAAAAGATATGGAATTCGATCTAATCGAACCCAATGTACAAGTCGCTGGTTCAGCAACTGCCGCTAGAGAGTTAGGATCTATTCCTACTTGGATTAAAACTAACGGTGATGCAGGAACAAGTGGTTCTCTTTCTACTGGATCTGGTACTGACCTACCTGGTTCTGGTACAGACAGAGATTTAACTGAAGCAATTCTAAAAACAGTTATTAAAGAAGTTTATACATCAGGTGGAGACATGGATATGTTAGTATGTCCGCCATCAGTTAAACAAGTAATATCTGGTTTTAATGCTAATACAACTCGTTTTGGTCCAGCTGGAGATAAAACAGAGTATGCAGCTATTGACGTTTATAGCTCAGACTTTGGTGATCTTAAGATTGTACCAAATAGAGTAATGGCTACTACTGACGCTAAAGATGTATTTATCATTCAGCGTGATATGTTAGCTACTGCTTACCTAAGAGATTTCATGGTTCAAGATTTATCAAAAACTGGTGACTCTGACAAGAAACAACTTTTAGTTGAGTACACATTGGAAGTTCGAAATGAAGCCGCACACGGTATCATTTTAGATATTAACCAATAATCATAATTAGTGGGGGAGTTTCGGCTCCCCTACTTTAGAATCATTCTAAAAAGGAAAACAAATGAATAAAGCTCCAACAACATTTAGACCATCCACTACACAGACTGTAGCTGTAGGTGCAACCTCTGCTGCGTCAAGTGCATTTGGTTCGGAAACTAGAGAAATAAGAATTGTAACAACTGTTGATGCATATGTTGAATTTGCTAGTAGCCCAACTGCTACATCTTCTTCATTATTGATACCTGCATTTACTGTAGAATATTTTAGGGTAGCACCTTCTAGTAAAGTTGCTATGCTAAGAGTAGGTTCTACTACTGGTACATCAAGAGTAACTGAACTTACACAATAATGAGACCACTCTTTTTTTCAATACGAAGTCAGGATCGCTATCGTAACAGAAGGACAGATGTACCTAATGATGCGATATTGTTAGAAGATCTAACTTATCTATTAAAAGAAGATGGCGATAATATTATATTAGAACAAGGAGTCGGTGTCTCTTATGAAACTGATACTCCTATTGCAAACTAGTGGCAAAGAAGTGGAAGTCCTATAACGAACATGAAGCAATATATCATGGTACTTCGATAGGTCGTAATCCAAAAACTAGTTCAATGAATAAAAGTCAAAAGAGAGATTTTAAAAAATATCGTGGTCAAGGCAAACGCAGATGACCACAGTTAAGAGCTTTGAAGAACTTTGTAAGATTTTAAAAGAAAGAGAAAAGAGTTCTGAACAACTTAAACAAAATAAAGAACAAAACAAACAAAGAAAGAAACAATTAAATAAGAGGATAAAACATGGCTGACAGTAAGATTAGTGATTTGACAGCATTGACAACAACAGCATCAGGTGATTCGTTACCTATTGTAGATGCAGATGCAAGTGCTACAAAAAAAATCACAGTAGAAAATATATTTAAAGGAATACCTGTAAGTATAGGTGTCAATGTAGCTACACCACTTGCTAAGTTGCACGTAGTTAGAGATGCGGTAAGTCACTCAACTAATAGTTCACTAGCACCAATACGAACCGAAGATGATACTAGACCAGGTATTTTTATTACAGGCAATGCAGATAATATAGGTATTATACAATTTGGTGATCACGAATCTGTTAACGCAGGTGAAATTTATTATGCTCATAGTGATAACAAATTTAGTTTTAGATGTGCAGGAACTGTACAAGCAACTTTAGCTGATGGTGTATTAGCACCAGAAACAGATTCAGATGTAGACTTAGGTACTTCCTCTTTGTACTTTAAGGATGCATACATAGATTCTATTACTACAACTGGTGCAGTAAATGGTTCACTTAAAAGATGGACAGCTAAGACTACAACTTATACAGCAGTAGCTGGAGATAGAATACTAGCTGATACATCTGGTGGTGCTTGGACATTAACACTTCCTGCTTCACCTGCAGTTGGAGATGAAATACATATCCTCGATTCAACAGCATCATTTGATAATAACAACTTAACAGTTGCAAGAAACAGTTTAAAAATACAAGGCGGTACTGCAGACCTTACATTAAGTACAGAAAGTACAGGTATTGGTCTTGTATATATGAGTTCAACTTATGGATGGAGAGTTTTAGTAGACGCATACGATGTAGATATAACGGAGTTATAATATGGAGGACATATATAATTCCAATCAACCTATACATATTGATAGAGGTACAAGAAAACTTGTTGTAAGAAGTCGTCAAGATACTACTCCTATCTTAGAAGATAACAAAATCCTTCGTAATCATATGCCTGAAGCACAAAGAGGAGATCTGCAAAGAATAGCTCAGATACCTATTATTGCTTTAAAGGTTAAGACTAAGGAAAGATTTGGTCACTCAAACTTTTACAAACTTAATAATGAAGAACAAACAAACATTATTAAAGAGATGGTAAATAGTAATGAGTATATGTTTTTTAGAACAGGAGATAAGAAATTATAATGGCATTAGATACATACGCAAATTTAAAAACAGCTATAGCAAACTTCTTAGCAAGGGATGATCTTACTTCTGAAATAGATGACTTTATAGATTTAACAGAAGCAGACTTTAATCGTAGATTAAGAGTAAGACAAATGGAAACTATTGATAGTTCATTTACTGTTGATAGTGCAACTGAATCATTACCAACTGGATTCTTAGCAGCTCGTTCTTTTGTAATTACAAGTACAACTGTTGCTAAACCATTACAGTTAGTAAGCCCATTTCAATTAGCTGATATGGATGAGACTCAAAGTGGTACTCCAAGAACATATACTATTCAAGGTTCTGTATTTAGATTTCAACCAGAACCAGATTCATCTTATACAGCTAGACTAGTTTATTATAAAGCATTCGATGCTTTAAGTGGTAGTACAACTACTAACCATATTATTACTAATCATCCTGATGTTTATTTATATGGTGCATTATATTTTGCATCTACATTTATTAGAGGAATGGATCCACAAACAGTAACACAATTTAAAGCTCAGTATGAAGCTGCTCTTAAACAAGTAGAAGCTGCTGATCAAATTGATAAGTACAATGGCCCGCCATTAATACAAAGATCAGGTATTAATATTAACAATTACGATAACGTATAATGCAAGTACCTTTCGCAGAATGGCTACCAGACCTACCAGATCATGTTAATCCAGGTGCAACACAAGCTAAGAATGTGTTCCCTGCTGTTAATAGTTATAGACCATGGAAATCTATATCAACTGTAACAACTGCATTAACTGCACGTTGCCAAGGAGCTAAGTCTTTTAAATCTGATAGTGGTGTAGTTACTACATTTGCTGGTGATGCAACAAAGCTATATAGACTTATATCCAACACATGGACAGATGAAAGTGGTGGCACAACATTTACTACTGGTTCAGAAGATTATTGGGATTTTATAAGATTTGGTGAAACAGTAATTGCATTTAATGGAGTTGATGCTCCTCAAGCTTGGACATTAGATTCATCTTCTGACTTCGCTGCATTAAGTGGATCACCTCCAACATTTAGACACGCAGCTGTTATTAATAACTTTGTAGTTACTGGTGATCAGGCTACAGCTGGAAACAAAGTACAGTGGTCTGCAGTCAATGATGCAACTGGATGGACAGCAGGTACTAGTCAATCTGATTCAGAAACACTTCCTGAAGGTGGATTGATTACAGGAATTACTGGTGGACAATACGGATTAGTATTTCAAGAAGATCGTATTACTAGAATGGATTACAGAGGTGGTAATGTTATATTCTCATTTAGAGTTATAGAAGAAAGGCGTGGAGCTATTCAAGGTAAAACAGTAATACAAGTAGGTAACTTAGTTTACTTCTTATCTGAAGATGGATTCTATGTAACAGATGGCAATGGTTCTAAACCTATTGGTAATGGTAAAGTAGATAGATTCTTTTGGGGTGATCTTAAAACTGCTAATAGAGAAAGAGTTCGTGCATCACATGATCATAAGAATAAATTAATTATGTGGTCTTATCCTTCTGCTACTGGCACTAATGCAGGTACACAAAATGATAAGATTATTATTTATAACTATGTAAGTGATCGTTGGTCATTAGTTGTAGTAGACCATGAATTATTAGTTGGTCATTTATCTGATGGCTATACACTAGAAGAATTAGATGATTATCCTAGTTCAGGTACTGATGATTTAGATGCAATTGTACCATCGCTTGATAGTACACTCTTTATGGGTGGACTTAAAACATTTGGTGGATTTCATACAGATCATAAGTTTGGAACATTTAGTGGTAATACTTTAGCAGCAACAATAGGAACTGGTGAGACTGAAGTTGCTCCTAATAAAAGATCTTTAATAACTGGAGTACGACCAATTGTTGATACTTCAGCAGCTACTGGTACTGTAAGTTATAGAAATAGAGTAGCTGATTCACAGACAACAACAAGTGCTGCATCAATGCATGGAGATACAGGAGTTATCCCTATTCATAGATCAGCAAGATATTTTAAATTTAATTTAACTATTCCTGCATCAACATCATGGAATGATGCACAAGGTATAGATGTAGAAGCAATACAAGAAGGATATAGATAATGTCAACATTTGATGAATTAGTAGCACGATATAGAGGAATGAGTTATGGTAGGTTAAGTGGAAATAACCCATCAGCTGTTCGTTCACTATTAGAAGAATTTAACGATAGAACATATGCACAAGTGCTAGATCCATCACAAGTAACATATCTAGGAGATATACCTCAGAACCAATGGTTCTATGATGACCGAGGTCATTTACAATTTGGAATGCCTGGTGAATCAGTACAAGGTGGTTTAATTGGTGATGGAACTACAGGTTCAAGTGGATGGCCTACTTATGATCCTTATACAGATTATGGAGAGCCAGGTTATGCTGGTATTATTCCAGGAGAAGGTGGAACAGGAACAGGAACAACAGCTCGAACACGACCACAACAAATTGGTGGTGGTAGAGATCCAAATACTGGATTAGCTCAAGCAAGCTTTACAGGCAACCCTGATGGAACTGTATCATTTTCTAGAAATCTACCAGGATCAGATACATTTACATATAATCCTGATCAAGAACCTAATGAAGAAGGATATATAGAAGCATATGATGAATATGGTAGAAAAAGAAATCTTAAAGTAAATTTACTTACACAATTTTTTACTAGGGTTGCAGGTTTGTTAGA
>CEOH01036491.1_pt1 | contig 11031 bp, 12 predicted proteins | sample 530311 | NCBI WGS metagenome assembly CEOH01 (sample SAMEA2619923, study PRJEB7988) | marine metagenome | biome: marine biome (ENVO:00000447); feature: deep chlorophyll maximum layer (ENVO:xxxxxxxx); material: "saline water (ENVO:00002010), including plankton (ENVO:xxxxxxxx)" | depth 60 m
AGTAACAATGACATACTGGATATTATCCATAAAGCATTAGACTCAAAATATGAAACTAGAAATTGCTTTATTGAATTCAGATATGATAATAAGGCTTGTAAAAATGAATGGAATACTTTAATATCAAATTTCTCTTGAGTATAGGTAACAGTTATTATGACCGCATATTCTCCTTCAAAAATCTTTCATCATAGAGACAAGATAGATCAACTTAAAAAGCATGAGCAACCCACTCCTGTTCAAGTGCATTTTATAATTTCTGATCTATGTAATCAAGATTGTTCTTTTTGTGCCTATCGAATGTCTGGATATACTAGTAATCAATTATTCTCTATAAAGCATCCCGAAAGTGGAAAAGTTAATAATAATCCAAACAGAATGATACCATATGATAAGGCGATAGAGATATTGGACGACTGTAAAGAAATGGATGTTAAAGCAATTCAGATCACTGGTGGCGGCGAGCCTTCGGTACACCCACAACATCAAGAAATATACCAAGCGGTTTTAGACAGGGGTATGGAGTTAGCTCTGGTTAGTAATGGTGTTATATTTAAAGAGAAAACAATAGACCTTTTATTGCAAGCAACTTGGGTGAGATTTTCTATAGATGCCGGAAATGAAGATACATATTCTAGTATAAGAAATATAAGTAAAAGTCACTATGCCAAAATGTGGAACAATGTAAAGTCTTTAGCTGCTGCAAAAAAGTCCAGAGGCGGTAAAGTTACTATCGGTTTGGGTTTTGTGGTGACGCAAGAAAATTGGAAAGAAATAGATGGTTTTGCAAAAGAAGCAAAAGATTCCGGTGTGGATAACATTAGAATTTCAGCAGTTTTTCAGAATGAAAATGAAAAGTATTTTGATAATTTTTTTGATAAGGCGGCAGAACTTTGTAGAATGACTAAAGAAAAATATGAAGATAATGAATTTACAGTATTTAATAATTTTGGCGAAAGATATAGTGACTTATTACAACAGAGTCCCGACTATTCATTTTGCGGTTATCAGAATTTAGTTACCTACATTGGTGGAGATTTAAACCTATATAGGTGCTGTAATACAGCTTATAATTTCAAAGGCTTGATTGGTTCTATTGCCGATAAGAGGTTCAAAGATCTTTGGTTTTCACAAGAAAAGAAGAATAATTTTGATTGCTTTGATGCTAAAACTTGTGAAAGGTGCATGTTTAACAATAAAAATAAAGCAATACTTTATGCAGTTAATAACAATCCAGAACACGTTAATTTCGTTTAAATAAAAAGGAAGATTACCAATGATGCCACAAATGAAAATTTTATTTATAAGTGACTTTTCTTTAAAACACTCACTTGGGGGCGCGCAACGCAGCAATCAAATTATCCTAGATAAAGGTATAGAGCTTGGACATGTTTTACATGAGATGTATTCAGACTCTGGCGTAACACTTGAGGAACTTCTTAAGCTAATAGCTGAACAAAAGTACGATTTTGTTATATCATCTAATTTAGAGGTGCTTAAAAAGACTCCGGGACTTATTGATACGTTGAGTATTTTGCCGAATCATGTGAGGTTAGAGCATGACATGAACATGTATCTAAACGCTGACGATAGGTATAAATTATATTCCAATTGTGTTAAAACATTCTTTTTAACTCAATATCACCATCAGAGATTCATAGATAACTACGGCGATTTCTTTAAAAACGTAGAGATAATATTAGATCCGATAGATACTGACACATTTCACGATATGGGTGAAGAGAGAGAAGATGTTATATTATTCTCTGGCTTCCTGCACTCCTTAAAAGGCGCGAGTGTATTCATTAACTACGCCAAAAGCAACCCCGACAAAAAGTTTGTTTGTTCTTGTTGGGGTGAGAAATTTTTCACTGATCAATTACAGCAACTAGAGAACGTGGACTTCATTGGTCAGACAGAATACGAAGATATGCCCACCCTATATAACAGGGTCTCCTCTATCTTTTATAAGCCCATAATGGACGAACCGTTTTGCAGAACTATAGGCGAGGCTATTCTTTGTGGTGTTCCCAACCTGATTATCAATGATAAAATCGGATGTGTTCACGAGATGGAGAAATTAGGTAAGGATAAGTTCGTCAAATCATGTAACAACGCTGCTCAAGATTTCTGGAGAACTCTGTTCTCACTTAGATCTTTCGGATAAAGAGATAATAATGTTTAACATAAGCCTACTATGCCCAACAAGAAAACGCACAGAATCTCTAGAAAGAATGTGGGTTTCCGCATTACAGACAGCGAAATTTCCTAAAAAACTAGAACTGGTCTTGTATATCGATAGCGAGGATTTAAAAAGTCGCTTAAAGGCAGACGAGTTAATAGGTAAATACGGAAATCAGATAAACCTGACAATTTCTGGGCATAAGAAAGAAATTTACAGTAATCTACATAATATCTGTTGCGAGAAGGTTTCCTCGGATATAATGTTTAGTGCGGCTGACGATTTGATCTTTAGGACAAAGGACTGGGACAGTTTAGCTTTAGAGTTTTTTGATTTATATAAAGATAAAATCTTGTATCTATATCCAGACGATGGACATTGGGGACAAGAGTTTGGTACACACGGATTCTTCCACAGAAAATGGTTTGATACTCTAGGTTACTTATCGCCGCCAATATTTGATGTTGGTTTTTCTGATAACTATATCATGGATGTGTCAAGGGCTGTTGACAGGTGTGCTTATACGCCTGATATTCTTGTTGAACACATGCACTGGACCTTTGGTAAATCAGAATTTGATGATACCGCTCAACAGGCACATAAAAAAAGACTGGAAGTGGATAACGAAAAAATATACGAAAGTCCCGAAACAATAAAGATGAAACAAGATGACATATCAAAACTAATGAAGGTTATTAATGAATAAGCTACTAGTTGTTTTCAATACGTGTGGAATTAAAAGAGAAAACCCTGATCAATATATCAGAGGTATAAGGTCTATACTAGATCAAGACCTTGATAATTTCCGGGTGGTTGTATCTTCTTGTCTTAATTCCGATTCCGGAAGACAGTACTTAATTGATAACTTGGGAGATCAGGTTTCTTATAACTTCATAGATGAGACCCTACCCATTAATGTGACGTTTAATCATTCTTGTCTAAAGGGTAGAGAAGAGTTTGGCGACTATGAAGGTTATGTCTATGTAGATTCTGGTATTACACTAAAGACACAATCAGATTTATCGAACCTGTACAATCTCTTTAAAAGAGATGATTATGGGATGGTATCCGGCAGAACGGACACTGATAGTGGATATTCCTTATGGTTCGGTCTAGGCGAGGGTTTGTGGGATACTTCTGAAGATCACAAATTATTTGATGGGGGCGATTTTGTCATTCCCCTTGGCAAGACCGTAAATCTACATTTCCAAATCTTTGGTAAAAAGCTGATAGACTATTACGGATTCTTAATGCCGGATATCTATGCTGGCTACTGCACCGAATCGGTGTTTTCATTTCTCTGCGCCGCGCTAAATACAAAATTCGCCATATCTAAGGATGTGATAGTAGAACACATTCACCAGATGGATATTGGTTCTTCCGGGTTTGACCCACTGCAATGGCAACGAAATGGCGGAAAACCCTATGAACATCCATTTTTAGTAGAGTCTGTTTTAGATATAGCAAATAAAGGACACGAGTTTGGATTTGGTTATGAAGAGTGTGAAGATATCCTGATGCATGACCCCGATAAATTTGATGAAAACGGATATGCTAAAGACGATAGATTAAAAGATTTTATCAGAGACAATCAGTTTGTTGGAAACATGGATCTGTTAGACTATGATAAAATTGATCACACATGGATACCGTGATGTTGTCAACAAAAGAAATAATTAAGGCAAAACATTTCGAAAAAAGGGGTACTTGTTTTACATCTTATGATTACAGAGATTTTCATATAAAATTTGTTCAGGACAAGGTATCTACATCGGTTAAAGGTACAATACGTGGGTTTCACAGTGACAGTAAAACCTGGAAACTCATAAGCTGTCTTCATGGGAGAATAAAACTTGTTACGTATGACATATATAATGACACTAAAGAAAGTTACTATTTGTCATCAGATGATTTAGAATTTAATTCTGTTTTAATTCCTCCCGGAACATTTAACGCACACCAATGCTTGACCAATGAGTGCGTTTTCTTCTATAAATGGAGTGAGTATTATACTTCTCCAGAAGATCAGTGGAGCATATACTACAACGATAGTACTATAGATCCAAACTGGGAAGATATACCGCCAATAGTTTCTAGTAGAGATAAAACATCAAAAAGCCTAATGGATTTTAAAAAATGCATAAGCAAGACATAATAGATTTTGAGAAAGAAATACGGTCCTTGTATGAAGATGGGGAGATTCGCGGACCTATACATCTTAGAGATGGAAATGAAGATCAATTAATAGAAATATTTGAACATATCAAAACTAATGATTATGTTTTCAGCACATGGGCAAATCATATTCATGCCCTACTAAAAGGAATACCAAGAGAATCTGTAAAAAATAGAATTTTGGAAAGCGAATCAATGGCTATGAACTTTCCAGAACATAATTTCTTTACCTCAGCGATAGTTGGTGGTATTCCGCCGATAGCTTTAGGCACAGCTTTATCTTTTAAAAGAAAAGATTCAAAAGATAGAGTTTGGTGTTTTGTGGGTGATATGGCGTTGAGGACCGGGATATGTCACGAGTCTATCATGTACGCTATTTCACACGATCTTCCAATTACTTTTGTCGTAGAAGATAACGGTAAATCTGTCGGTACACCTACTCAAGATGCTTGGGGTGAAGTAGAAATCGATAAACTCTTAAAATTCTACAAAAGTTTAATTGATCTTACCAGCTTGTGTGATATAATCTATTATCAGTATTCACTTACCTATCCACACTCAGGAACTGGAACTTTTGTTTCATTTTAAAATATGAAATATTTAGAAGAAGTAAAAAGAGGCATGAAGTTACTGGCGGATAGTGGCACAACCATTATTGGTCAAGCTGTTAGTTACAAAGGCCATGCGATTACAGGACAGGCCGCATCCTGGCCTGAAGATAAACGTGTTGAGCTTCCTGTGGCGGAAGAGATGCAAACAGGTATGGCTCTAGGTATGGCCCTAGCAGGCGATATTCCAGTTTCAATATATCCTAGAATGAACTTTTTGATTTGTGCCGCTAATCAGCTTCTAAACCATTTAGACAAGTGGGAATTGATGGGTGGTGGTACGCCTCACGTAATTTTAAAAGCAGTAGTAGGTAGTGAACATCCACTTGATCCCGGCAATCAGCATAAGGCAAATTGGGCTGATGAAATTAAGAATATGTGCAAAAAAGTAAAAGTTCATAATCTTATTTATTCGCACCAAGTTTTTCCAGCTTACCAATCATCCATAAAAGAGAAAAATGTTCATCTCATAATAGAGCATGGAGACTTATATAATGGTTGACCTTCTAGTAATCGCCCCTTCTTCTGCTGGATTATATCAGGATCTTAAAAAAAATTTTTCAGCTAAAGAAACAAATATCTGGGCAGGATTATTAGCCAACGCTGTCAGAAAAGATCACAGCGTCATGATCTACGACATGGAGATCGAACAACCAGATTCAGATTCTTTTTATAAAATAGTTTCTGACTTAAATCCAAGATTGGTTCTATTTGTAGTCACTGGTCAAAACCCCAATGCTTCTACTGCTGCTATGGCGGGTGCGGTAGAGGCATCTAGTGTACTTGGCGATGAGTTTAAGATAGCTTTTGTTGGACCACACGTAAATGCATTGCCTCTTGAAACTTTGCAAAAGCATCCAGAAATAGATATTATTTTCACAAACGAAGGTGTTTATTCTCTCAAAAATATACTAAAAACTAAGTTTAGAGATCACGAACTTTGCGATATAAAAGGCATAGCGTACAGGGACGAAAATAACACTATCAATTTAAATGCTCCAGAAAAAGTTGTTCCACAAGAATTATTGGAACATGATCTTCCTGGTGTGGCTTATGATTTGATGCCGCCTCTAAGTAATTACAGGACTTGTAATTGGCACGCAAATTATATTGATGAAGATAGGTCTCCATATGCTAGTATTTATACATCTTTGGGATGTATTTATAAATGTGAATTCTGTATGATCAATATCATAAACCGTGAGTTAAATGATACGGCTGATAAAAAATATGCGGCGTCTGACTTTAATAAATTCAGATACTGGAATCCTGAATTTACTATAAAACAATTTGATTATTTAGCAGAACAGGGCGTTAAGCAAATAAAAGTTGCTGATGAAATGTGGGTACTAAAACCTAAACATTTCATGAATCTTTGTGATCTACTTATAGAAAGAGACTATGGCTTTAATATTTGGGCTTACACTAGAGTAGATACTGTAAAGCCAAAATATCTTGAAAAGCTTAAAGCTGCTGGTGTGAATTGGTTGGCTCTTGGTATTGAAGCTGGGAATCAAGATATTCGCAGAGAAATAACAAAAGGTAAATTTGAAGATATAAACATAAGAGAAGTTGTTAAAATGATACAAGATGCCGGTATAAATGTTATCGCAAATTATATATTCGGTTTAGGTCATGACACTTGGGACACAATGCAAGACACTCTAAATCTAGCACTTGAGTTAAATGCTGAAAATAGCAATATGTACTGTGCGACCTCGCTGCCCGGAAGCCCTCTTTATTCTAAGGCCAAACTAGAAGGTTGGGAACTTCCAGAAGACTATTCTGGTTTTGGATTTTTGTCCCATGATCATTTACCAAGCAGAACATATTCCTTATCGGCAAAAGATGTAGTCTCTTTTAGGGATTATGCTTTTAACACTGTCTATAAGAGTCCTAGATTCTTAAATATGATTAAAACAAAATTTGGAGACGAAGCACATAACCATGTAAAAAGAATGACTTCTATTAGCCTAAAAAGACAAATTTTAGAAAATAATTAAAATGAATGTACTAATAACCGGCATAACTGGTAGTGGTGGTAGTTATTTAGCAGAATATATAGCTCAAAATCATCCAAATGTAAAAATATGGGGTCTATGTAGATGGCATAGTACTTCAACATTTTCAAATGTGGGTGCTATAAAGGACAAAGTACAACTTAGAGAATGTGATTTACTAGACATATCTTCAATTATAAGAGTTTTAAAGGAATGTAAACCAGAAAAAGTTTTTCATCTGGCCGCTTATGCTAATGTTAGAAAATGTTTTGACACTCCACTTGCTGTTGTAAATAATAATATCATGGGAACGGCAAATCTCTTAGAAGCCATAAGAATGACTTGCCCCGATACTGTATTGCAATTGTGTTCCACTTCAGAAGTATATGGAAATCCTAAAACCACTCCGATATTAGAAACTCATCCAATCCAGCCCGTAAATCCATACGCTGTGTCAAAACTTGCTCAAGAAAGTCTTGGATATTCTTATCATAAAAGTTGGGGTCTAAATGTAATTACTACCAGAATGTTTGCCTATATTAATCCTCGTCGTAGCGATTTGTTCGCAACCGCATTTGCTAGACAAGTTATTGAAATAGAGCAGGGTAAAAGGGATGTTTTAACTCATGGCAATCTAGACTCTGTTAGAACTCTTATAGATGTAAGAGACGCTATGAGAACATATTGGATAGCTTCAGAAAAATGTGACTATGGATCTGCATACAATATTGGTGGAACAGATGTTTTGTCTGTGGGTGATTTTCTGGAAATACTAAAAAGTAGATCCAGAGTTAAAATTATTTCTCAACAAGATCCAGATTTACTTAGACCAATTGATATAACTTTACAGATTCCTGACACATCAAAATTTGATCAACTTACAAACTGGAAACCAGAATATACTTTAGAGGAAACTATAGATTTTCTTTTACAATCATGTAGGGAGCACATTTCGTGAAATACAAACTATCTGTTTTAGTACCTGGCATTAGGTCTCACCGATGGAGAGAACTATATGATTCAATTAAGATTTCTTTTTCTGGAAGTTGGGAGATGGTGGTCATAGGACCGTTTGAGCCTTCACAAGATTTGATGGATGAGGGAAATGTAAAATATATAAAAGATTTTGGATCACCCATAAGATGTCAGCAGATGGGCCTTATTCAATCAGAAGGTGAGTGGATAACTTGGGCCGCTGATGACGGCCAATTTTTTCAATCATCTCTAGATATAGCGTTCAAGCACTTAGAAGAGGAGAAGGATGGGGGAAGAAGAGATCCGGCCACACCTTTATATAAAAATTTAGTTATGGGTAAGTATTATGAAGGCTATACTGGAGAGGTTGATCAGACCAAGGGTGCATTAAGGCATATGGCTGATGATTTTTATTATATACTAAATAACCATGCTGGACATGATTTTCCAAATATGCCAGCAAAGTCTTATATGTTGAATGTTGGAATAGTTTCCAAACAACTACTAGAAGAAGTGGGTGGCTGGGATTGTCAGTTTGAAGTCTGTCCGCTTTCTTACAATGATCTAGCAGTAAGGCTAAAGAAGTTTAAAGTGAACTTTATTATCCAAAACGAAATGATGTATCATTGCACACATATGCCGGTAAGAACTGGAGATCATGGTCCGATTCATGATGCCCAAATTACACATGATACACCTCTTTTTGCGTCTATATATTCAGATCCAGCACAAGCAAATAGAATTTATGTTGATTTAGATAACTGGAAAAATTCTCCAGATCATTGGACTAGAAGATTTGGTTCAAAGGAAGAAAAAACAGTAGAATCATATGACGAGTTACCATTCAACACTACTAATGACGCTTGGTAACAAATAAAGTTTTTATAATAATGCGCAATGAGAAACAATATGAATAGAATAGAATTCGGTGAACTTAGGATAGGTCAACAGGCTCGTGATAATTTAAATCATGTTTGTGACACAAATTGGGCTAGTGGTGGACCAAAAGTAAAAGAGCTTGAGGAAAAATGGAGTAATCTATTTGGCTACAAAAGAAGTGTGGCTATGAGTTCTGGCACTGACGGTGTTACTAATGCCTGCCTTGCTTTATACGACATTAAGAATGCCAAAAGAGGTGTTAGTGAGGTGATAGTTCCCGCACTATCATTCATCGCAACATCAAATGGTGTTCGTGCTGCTGGCCTTGTTCCAAAATTTGTTGATGTAAGAAAAGAAACTTTAAATATTGATGAGTCAAAGATAGAAGAAGCGATAAACGAAAACACTGTCGCTATTATGCCTGTGCATACTATGGGTCGCATGGCAGAAATGAAAGTTATTTGTGAGCTTGCTAAAAAGCACGATCTAATTGTCATTGAGGACGCTTGTGAAGCTCACGGTGCTGTATACAGTGATGGCTTTAATAAAGAATATGTTGGTAACTGGGGTGATATGTCTATCTACAGTTACTACATTGCGCACTTAGTATGTTGTGGCGAAGGCGGAATGGTGTCAACAAATGATGATCATATTGCCGATGTGCTTTCATCTACAAGGAGTCATGGTAGACCCTTTAATTCAATTTATTTTGACCATCAAAGGACCGGACTTAATTCCAAAATGAACGACCTTGAGGCATCAATTGGTCTTGAGGCTGTTGATGTTTTTTGGGACACTTTTTGGACACGGCATGGCTTTATGAAGAGGATGAGACAGGCAGCAGAAGGATTTGAAGACATTGCGTGGTTCTCGGAAGAGGAACAACGTAATATAAACTGCCCACACGGATTCAGTATAACCTGTAAAGAACAAGGGAAAATAGAGAAAGTCAAAGAAACTTTTGATAAATATGATATTCATCATAAGAGAAATTTTGGTTGTATACCAACTCAGCACAGTGCATTCGCAGATATGGGATATAATCTAGGTGACTTCCCAAATTCAGAATGGGTGGGTGAAAACGGCATCCATATAGGATGCCATCAATATCTGACAGAAGAAAACTTAGATAGAATCTGCAAAGCGATAAAAGAAGGATTATCATGAGAATAGTTGTCACTGGTGCTGCTGGATATATAGGTAGTAAACTATGTAATAAGCTTGCGAGTATGGGGCAGGATGTAGCAGCATTTGATAACCTGTGGTACGATCAAGGCACTCTAGTCAGTAAAGTATTCTGTGATAATAATATATCATTTTACAGGGAAGATATCCTAAATTGGTCAGACAATCTAATTGATCATGTTAAATCTGCGGATGTAATTATACCTTTAGCAGCACTTGTCGGTGCCCCACTTTGTGATAAACATGAAAAACTCGCCACTGATCTTAACTATGGTTGGTTTGAGGAATTACAGAAATACCTAGATGGGCAGTATGTAATTTACCCAAATACAAATTCCGGGTACGGTTCCACTGGTGAAGATATTTGCACAGAAGAAACGCCATCAAACCCTCTATCTTTATACGCTAAAACTAAACAAGATTCTGAAGACCTACTGATGGCGTATGATAGGTCTATCTGCTTTAGGCTGGCTACAGTTTTCGGTTGGTCATACAGACCAAGAATGGATCTACTTGTTAATAACCTTACTTATGTAGCAAAAACTGAAGGACATCTCACGGTATTTGATGGTCACTTCAGGAGGAATTATATTCATGTTGATGACATTGTAGATGCCTTTATTTTTTCAATTAAAAAGTTAGGAAGAATTTGTGGTGATGTTTACAATCTTGGTAATGATAAACTAAATACCACAAAACAAAATTTAGTCGATAAGGTTTGTGAAATTACAGGTGCTACAAATTCAGTAGACGCCACAAGAAGCGACCCAGATAAAAGAGATTATTTGGTAAGTAGTAAGAAATTATACGATAAGGGATATTTTCCATATAGAAGTTTACAATATGGAATAAACCAGATGCTTAAATTTTATGATCTACTATCTGAAAGCGATAAAGAAAAGTGCAAGAACTACTGATTATTTGTGCCCTTAATAAAGAGTTTGATTCAAAAAAGTATTCGGGCATGACATATTACTCTGGCATTGGTAAACTCAATGCCATGAGTTCTACATACAAATTAATAAAC
>CEOH01026628.1_pt1 | contig 10998 bp, 10 predicted proteins | sample 530311 | NCBI WGS metagenome assembly CEOH01 (sample SAMEA2619923, study PRJEB7988) | marine metagenome | biome: marine biome (ENVO:00000447); feature: deep chlorophyll maximum layer (ENVO:xxxxxxxx); material: "saline water (ENVO:00002010), including plankton (ENVO:xxxxxxxx)" | depth 60 m
TTGAATTTCAGGGCCAATCAACTAATCCAGCTCCAGGCCTTAAATCTATAGATACCTATTTGGAAATGGGTAAGGGATATCAGATGCAGTTTAGAAACTTTAGTGGATCAAAAGCAGCATTCCAAGGTGAGTTAGCTGGTGCAGCTGCGGCACAAGGAAAGATTGGAGGAGGCCTAGTGTGGACTATACTTAATAAACATGGAGTTGCATTTAATTATAATCCAGAATTAATATGGCGTAGATGTGTACAAGAACCAGCTGCTATAGCAACTGAGATATTTAATTTAATATTACAACTACCAAAACAAAAGATGGCATCTCTTCAGGCAGGTAAGACTGAAGCTCAGAATAGAGAATTTATAGAAAGTATGATAACAGGTACTAGAGCTGATATTGCCGACATCCATGAAGAGCCTGTTAAGTGGAGATATTCTAAGTATATTGGTCTTTCTCTTCTTGTAGGATTACAAAATTTAGCGGCTAATAATAAACCAGCTGCTGATGAAGCGGTTATTGATTTATATCTTTACGCTAGTTCTCAAACTGCTACATCTTCTATACACTGGAAGTTGCAATAATGTCTAAGAATACTCATTTAGAACATGTTGAAGATGACATCATTATTGATGGTAAAGGTGGTGGTAAAAATGCCTTGGAATTTTTAAAATCTCTTGGTGAGATGATGACTGTTAGTGGTACATCTACTGCTACAGTAACTACTAAATGGGATGGTGCTCCTGCTATTGTTTGTGGTGTCAATCCTTTAGATGGTAGATTTTTTGTTGGTACTAAATCTGTTTTCAATAAAAAGAATCCAAAGGTTTGTACTAGTGATATGTCTATTGATTTTCATTATCCAGGCAGTTCTGATCTTAATAGAATACTTAAAAACTGTTTAAAGATCCTTCCGAAGTTAGGTATAAGTGGTGTCGTACAAGGTGATTATCTTTATGATAGTACTATACTGAAAACTAATTTTGTTGATGGTGAGTCTTGTTGGACTTTTAATCCTAACCCCAACTCTATTACATATGTTATACCTAAAGATAGCCCATTAGGTGATTCAGTTGCTAATTCTAAAATGGGGATTGCATTTCATACTTATTATACTGGTGATACTATACCTACAATGTCAGCGGTTCTTGGTTTTGATGCAAGGCCACTTCAGAATATTGCAAATGAATGTGTTGTATTCTCTGCTATCTTTGAAGATAATAGTGATCAAGCCAAATTTTCTTTAACTGAAAAACAGAATTATGTATCGAAACTTCGTATGTTAGAAGGTTCTTTAACTAAAGCCGCTACTTTTTTAGGTGAAGTATCAGGTGTTGGTCAGGGTAGATTTGCTTTGAAAGATATATGGAAAGAATATATGAATACGTTTTATAGAGATCCAAATAAACAAATAATGAATACTGAGAATACTAAAAATGGGTTTGTTCAATTTTATAAAGCTAAATTAGATCAACAGATCTTATCTTTAAAGATGAAATCGGCTATAGATAAATATATAAAGATACAAAGTGACGGATTAAAGTTTTTAAAAACTAATGACCGACCTTTGTATTTTGCTATGGCTGCATATAAGAATATAATTGAAGCCAAGCAATTAATCATAAAGAAGTTGGAGATAGTTAAAACTATAGGAACTTTTGTACAGACGGAAAATGGATTTGAAACTGTTGCCCCTGAAGGGTTCGTAGCTATTTCTGCCAGTGGTCGTGCTGTAAAACTAGTATCTAGATTAGAATTTAGCCGTCGTAACTTCAGTAGTGCTAAGAGTTGGGAAAAGGGCTGATCGTGAGTTTCTTCCGTAGAGTACAAACTATTTTAGAGGCCAATAAAACCTTGGCAGCCAAAGAGGCTCAAGCTAGGGGATGGTCTGATAGTGGTCATGGTGATTGGTATGACTCCGAAGGTAATCTTCGGGGGAAGACTGTTAATGGCAGACTTCAAGTTTTCCAAGGAAAGGCAAAGAAGAAACCAGAGGAACCTGCAGCTGAGAAAGAAGAGAAACCACAAAAGGTTTCTGGTGATTCATTAACGATTGGTTTTGGTAGGTTTAATCCTCCTACAAAAGGCCATGAGAAACTTATTCAAAAGATTGCAACTACTGCTGGTAAAGGAGGAACTTATAAAATATATCCATCAAGATCTCATGATACAGATAAGAATCCATTAGAACCCACTGAAAAAATTGGATACATGCACGCTATGTTTCCAGATGAGGCCGCTAATATACTTGATGATGCAAATGTGAGAACTATCTTTGATGTTTTGAAGAGGTACGGATCTGATGACTCAAAAGAACGATATTCCTCTATCAATATTGTGGTTGGGGATGATAGGCTTAAAGAATTTACAGACCTCGCAGACAAATACAATGGTCGTTTATACAACTTTAAGAAAATTAACGTTGTATCAGCCGGCAGAAGAGATGCCGATGCCGAAGGTGTGGAAGGTATGTCTTCCTCTAAGTTACGTAAAGCAGCTTTAGAAAATGATTTTGATTTATTCCGTTCAGGTATTCCAAAAACTTTAGATGACAAGGCTGCAAAGAAACTTTTTAATACTGTTCGTAAGAGTATAGATACGAAAGGATCAACAACTAAAAAGAAATCAGATGCAGAGAAATCAGCTGCTAGATATAAAGAAGATGAAAAGGGTAAGAAGGCAGCAGCAAAGAGACGGGACTATGCATCAGCCCGCTCTACTGCTGTAGATGATGCTCTTAAGAAACATGGTACAGTATCGAAGCATGATGAAGAAGTTGATTTATGGATGGTTGCTCCTAAGTTAGATCCAATAGGGTTGCGTGAGAATTATTTTAAGAAGATTATCTTTAACATAGGTGATATGGTAGAGAATCTTAATCATGGCCTTATTGGTAAGATAACCAGAAGAGGTACTAATCATATCATTGCAGTAACAGAAGATAATATTATGTTTAAGTCTTGGATAAAAGATTTGAAAGAGTATACAGAGAAACATATGGAACGTAGGATGAGAGATAAGACACATCCCAATACTCTTGTAGGAACAGGTGGATATAGAAAAAATACAATGGCTGCAATTCCAGGCGGGTTAAAGAAGATCACAAACTTCAAAGAACAATATCCAATTATAAATAAACTTAGGCAACAGTATAGAAGTGCAAAAGGTAATGAAGGACTCTAAACAGGTACGTGACGAGTATCAAAGTTTCGTTGATGCTTACAAACAGATTTCTGAAAGAGCTGATGCTCAAGGAAATCAACTAACCGATGGTGGTCAGGAATTCAACAGTGTGCCTGAGCCTGAAAAAACGAGACGTAAATGGGTAAAGGGTAATCCTAAAGGAGAGAAGACTATTCCTCTTGGTGGAGATCGTCGTCCTAATGAGATGGTTGCAGCTACTTACGAAACTGTTACTGTTCGTAAGGAAAATGCCTTCACAGAACAGGCTGAGAAATATCAGATGTCTGTTAAACAGTTTGCAAAATACGTAGAGGCCAATCAACTTTTATTCTCTGTAGATACTCGTAAGAAAGCACAAGTTGCTAATGCTTTCCAAGGGTTTAAAGAAACTGCTGAGTGGGATGAGTTCTTTGATGATTTAGAAGAGAATGTTGTAAAGAAGATTGATACTGCACTAGGTAATTATGGTAAGGCGGCTGAAAGGACGGTTAAAAAGGTTGTTAAGACTGGTGCTCAGGCAGTAGGAAAGGTTGGTGCAGAAATTCATAAGGGTTATAAGTCAGGAATGAGTAAAGAAGATATTGAAGCACTTGACAATCTTTATAAGTTAGATGAATATACTATTACTAATTCTGATATAAAAGCAAACACACCAGCATATCAAGGATTCAAAGCAGGTGCAACAAATAAGGTAACTGGTAAACCTTTATACAAGTTAGCACCACATGTAAAACTTGCTAACTCTAATGAGTTGGAAGGAGAAGAACTTAAAGAGGTTACTACTAAAGAGACTAAGACAGGCACAAAGTATAAGGTACGTGTAAAACAGAAAGATAGTAACTCATCTTATATTCGTTATGCAACTAGGGAAATGATTGCTCAGATGAGGAATGATCCCAAGATAGCTTCAGTTGAAATGACTGATGAAGGAGATGCCCCAGAAGATAAGGGTGAAAAGAAAGCTCAGGATGCAGGTGGTGGTTCACCAACTGGCCATCAAGGTGGAGAGTTAGGTAAGGGTGAAGGTTTAGCAGCTAAAGTTAAGAAGAAAAGGAGTGTCACTACAGAGGAAAAAAAAGAAGAAGTAAAAAAGTGGCATGACGATGATGGTGATGGTATAAGTTATGAAGATGGTGAAGTTGATGGTTCTTTTAAGAAAAAGAAAAAACTAAAGAAGGAAGGTTTCTCTGATTGGAGAGGTGACTTACTTGAAATTACTGATGACGAGGATCTAAAAAAAAAGATTCAAGAAAAAAATGTAAAAAATAAAGTTGAGATAATGCCTCAATTGGAGGCAAAACAGGAGGATTGTGATTGTGATTGTGGTAAAGTTCCTTGTATAGAGTGTGGTGGTAATCATCATGAAGTAAAGGAACATCATCAAAAGGATGCTGATGGTAATACCATTCCTCATGAAGAAACTAAAACTGAAGGTGTAGGTGCAGCTCTTCTTGGAGGAGCACTTGCAACTGGAATTGCAGCTAAAGGAATTGAGACTGCTATAAAGGTGAGGAACAATCTTAAGAAAGGTACTGGCCCTATTGGTAAGTCAAGAAATAAAACTTCTAATGCATTGAAACAATTAAATCAAGAAACTGAGGTGAAAGGTGACTCTATTAAAGAATCAGATATCGGAGATCTTCTTGCACGTTTAGAGAAGAAGAGAATTAGTAAGGGTGGAGATCCACAGGATTCACCATTACCTGCAATGCGTCAGTATCATGCAGATAAAGATAATCAAGCAAAAACAAAAGAGAATGAAGTAAAGAAAGCAGAACAGAAGAAGAAAACTAATCCTGAGACCGAACAGGCAACTCGTGCTGAAGAAGTTGGTGTTACTACATCTACCATGATGGATAGGGCCAAGAAGGAAGCAGAACTAAAAGCAAAGGAAGATGACCTTGTAAAGAAAAAGAAAGCTCAAGAGCAGCAACAAGAAAATGTTGTTACTGATACTTTGAAAAAAGTTGGTAAGAAAGCAGTGGAGGTTTGGAACAGACCTATAATGAAACCAAACATAACAAAGCAACAGCACCTAAATCAAATAAGAAAATCAGGTGGAAACCCATCACACTGGCAAGATAGTTTCAATCATTCCTCAATGAATCTAGTTAGGGAATGGGGTATCAAGTCTCATAACAAGGCTATTGATAATTTGAAACAAAAGAATCTGATCAAGCAAAGAAAAGCCGTTCCTTATGAAGCAATGTTTGTTCAAAAAAATACCAGTGGTAAAGTAGGATGAAAAAGACTCTTAAACAATTCTTAGAAGCTGCTGGTCTAACTGATGCTCAGTTTGCTAAACTTTTAAAGAAGAAAGGTATGCCAACGCCTGGCTCTTCTAGTTTGAAAGAGAAGACACTTACTGAACCTGAAGAGGATGAAAAGGAGAGAGTTGTAAAGGGTATGAAGAAAGATAAAAAGGGTTTTAAGGATCGTTATGGTAGTGATTGGAAGAGTGTAATGTATGCAACTGCAACTAAAGTAGCTAAAAAGAACGCATAACCGCTATATAGAGTAGAGTTTTCTACTTAACATGATTAATTTTTTAATGCCTATTGCGATTAGTATTATCAACAAGGCAGTTGATAGGATACCTGATGATCTTGACTCTGTTATTAAAGACTTCTTGATTAAGTTGTTAAGGAGAGCAGCAGCCAAGACTGGTAATAAAGTGGATGATGAATTAGTGAACGCCTTAGCAAAGGCACTATTAGAATCATAGGGGCTTCAAATAGGCCCCTTTTCTTATAAATAAATTATAGGAAAATAATTATTAAAGGGACAAACCATGGCTCTTTGGGGTAATAACGATAATGTAACGACTGCCAGTGCCGGTATTGTCACTGCTAGTGGTTTCAACGGGGAGGTACTGGGTACAGGAACAACCTTCACGAACTATGCTGTTGGTCAAGTTTTGACTGTAGGTAAAGGATCAGGTGCAAATACAGGGTCAGGTGGTACTAGTGGATTTGCAGTCATTGCTAGTATTGGTAGCACTGAAGAAATGCAACTGGTTTCTAATGACCTTGGTGCAATGGATGAGATTGTAGGTACATTTAATGGATCTGCGGATGCATTTATTGTTGGTGAAAGACCCAAGTTCTTAACAGACGATCCTGCTTTCGCACCAACATCAGCAAATAATCAGAGATCATTCACGGCTAAAGTGTATGGTGTAGATGAAACCATGCAAGCTGCTAGGAATACAACTTCCTCTCAGTTCAAACCTCCTCACGCTGGATGGGTTGGTGTTACAACTTATATGGATACACACGGTAACTTGAGAGTTAAGACAGAAACATTCGTAGCAATGTCTGGTATCTCAACTCAAACTCAGGCCGTAGCACAGGTAATGCCTGCTTGATAAATAAAGTCACGTTGTTCGTGACTTATGCAATTTCATGAGTTGAACGAAGCCAACTATATGATGTTCGCTGTAAAGAATTATGAGAATCCTCAAGCAATTACGCAAGAGGATTTTTATGATGATATAAAGCGTTTTAAATACATCAAACGTTTGCTTCGTAGATATAAAAAAACTGGAGTCCTCAAGACTCACTTATTATTAAATCACATCATTAGTGTTTATAATGTATTCGGTGATGGAGCTACTCCTTTACTCTTTTACAAAATAGATAAAGATCTATGGAGTGCAATGAAAGCCTTTGTGATTTATCTTGGGAGATTACCCGAAGTTCCTAAGACTTCATTACATGATATTATTGTTGATTTGGATGTGTACAAATCTTTAACGGAAGTGTGATGGACTATCGCCTCGACAGAGTTATAAAATATTTTAGAGAAGATCCTGAAAGGACTGATGAATATAAAGCAATGCAAGCAGCTTTGTATCCAAGAGGCTCTACAATAGATGCAAAGCAGAGAGGTGACAATGCTACTGCACATAGGGTAGGTGGATGGAAGGATCCTAGAGATCGTGATAAAAAGGCTAAACGTAATCGTGGATATGGCCCATTGAAGTCTAAGTTGATGGGAGAAGAAGGAATGGTTGTGGGTGCTGATGGTGCTACAGCCGCTGCAGATGATGCAGGCCCTCTTGCTGGGTTTGATCCCAAAATGAAAGGTAAGATGTTGAGGAGGAAGGTTATTGGTAGATGGTCTAGATCCCTAAGAAAAAAGAAGAAAGAAATAAAGGAGAGTTATAATAGTTCTGATTGGAGAGATGGTTACAGACCAACAGAGTTCGAGTCTGTTGACGTTATTAAACCAGAACCTTTACAACCAACTAAATCAATTCTGAATATTGAAGTCCCACAGACACAGACTGATTTTAATATGGGTTTGATGTTCAGGGATGAATTAGAAGAGAATAGTGGAATGCTCTTCGCTTTCAAAGAAGAAGGCCAAAAATATTTTCATATGAAAGATACTACAATTCCTTTAGATATTGCATTTATTAATAAGGAAGGAATTATAGAAAGTATTAAAGAACTTATACCATTATCAACAGTCCCAGTTTCTTCTGATAGTACTGTGCTCTATGCACTGGAAGTAAACAGAGGATGGTTTGAGAAGAATGGTATTGGTGTGGGAGATAAGGTATTGGATAATGGCTGAAACGGTTAATACTGCATTACTAGAAAGGTTAGAGAAGGTTGTTGATCAATTGAGTGAGAACTCAATGAAGATGGGACAACTACTTGCTGTTCATAATGAGAAGTTAGATAAACAAGATAGAATAGATGGTGTATTGTTTGAGAAGATAGAGAGTGTTCATAGAGAAGTAAATCGTCAAGCACAACAAATTAAGGAGGGATGTGAACGTGACATCAGAAAAGTCGATGACCGTCTTAGAATCATTGAAAAGAAGATGTGGACTATTTTTGGTGCTCTTAGTATTATATCTTTCCTCGTTAGTGTGCCAGGACAAGGAATCTTAAGAAAGTTGCAAGAACCGCCAAGATCTGGTATAGTGGAGCCAACGGTTGCTGGCCCCATTGAATTACATAGACACAAAATACATCAACCTAGTATCGGTTAGACTTAATAAGTTTGCTGAGAAGAAAAAGGGGTTATATAACTTTAGATGCCCTTACTGTGGGGATAGTCAAAAGTATAAAAATAAATGTAGGGGATATCTTTTTCAAAAAAAGAATGATATAATCTATAAATGCCACAACTGTGGTGTTGGGAGATCTTTAGCCAATTTTTTGAAGGATCAAGACAATAACCTTCATGATCAATATGTCATGGAGAGGTATAAGGAAGGACTAACTGGTAAGGGTAGTAACACTCCCAATCCCGTCTTTACATTTCCTCAACCTAAGTTTAAATCTAAAGATATATGCTCAGAATTGAGCAAGGTATCCGATCTAAATAGTGAACACTTCGCTAAAGAATACCTTGTTGATAGAGGTATTCCTGACTTATCAAAGTTCTATTTTTGTCCTAATTTTAAGGAGTGGACTAACAAATACAAAAGAACTTTTGATAGTATTGGTAAAGATGAACCACGTATTATCATTCCACTGAGGGATGAGAAAGGAGTTCTATTTGGATTCCAAGGTAGATCTTTAACTGCATCGCAGTTAAGGTATATTACAATACTACTTGATGACACTAAACCAAAAATCTACGGTCTCGATGAAGTCAATTCAAAAAGACCAATCTATATCGTGGAGGGCCCGTTTGATTCCCTCTTCTTGGATAATTCCGTTGCGATGGCTGGGTCTGATATTGATTGTCGGACGTTTGGCTGGAGCAATTATATTTGGGTTTATGATAACGAACCTCGTAACAGACAAATCGTCGAGCGAATCACCAAGTCCATCGACAGAGGTGAAAAGGTTATCATCTGGCCAAATACCGTAAAGGAAAAAGATCTAAATGATATGGTTCTTGCTGGACATAATGTGAAAAGTATTGTAAAATCAAATACATATGAAGGACTTGAAGCAAAACTTAAGTTAACCGCATGGAAGAGAGTATGACAAACGACGCTATTAACGTCAAGAAGAGAAACGGGAGGGGTACTGAACCTCTTGATCTCGAAAAAATGCATAAGATGGTTGAAGAGGCCTGTGATGGTGTTGCAGGTGTATCTGCAAGTCAGGTAGAAATTCAATCGGGTATTCAATTCTATGATGGAATTACTACAGGAGAGATCCAAGAGATACTTATAAAATCTGCTTCAGATCTTATTGATCTTGATCATCCTAATTATCAGTTCGTTGCTTCTAGACTTCTTCTTTTTGCCGTAAGGAAAAGTTTATATGGAAGGATGAGAGAAGTACCATCACTAGTTGATCATATTAACAATTGTGTTAATGCTAGAGTGTATGATGGAGAAATATATAACAAGTACTCCTTAGAAGAAATACAAAAGGTAGATACATGGATTGATCATGATAGAGATTTCCTATTTACGTATGCGGGCCTAAGACAGGTTTGTGATAAGTATCTTGTACAGGACAGAAGTACTGGGAAGGTGTATGAAACACCACAGTTCATGTACATGTTAATTGCCTTAACAATGTTTTCGGAGTATCCTAAAGAAACTAGATTAGACTATGTTAGAAAGTACTATGACGCAATCAGCAGACACAAAATCAACATCCCCACCCCCATTATGGCGGGAGTCAGAACCCCCATTCGTCAATTTGCAAGTTGCGTTTTGGTTGATGCTGATGACACCCTCGATAGTATCTTTAGCAGCGATATGGCTATTGGCCGCTATGTCGCTCAAAGGGCAGGCATTGGTATTAACGCTGGTAGGATCAGGGGCATCAACAGTAAGATCAGGGACGGAGAAGTACAACACACAGGTGTCGTCCCTTTTCTCAAAAAGTTTGAAAGCACTGTCAGATGTTGCACTCAAAACGGCATCAGAGGTGGATCAGCGACAGTCCATTTTCCCATTTGGCACCAAGAAATCGAAGATATCATCGTCCTCAAAAACAACAAAGGAACAGAAGACAACAGAGTTAGAAAGTTAGATTATAGTATTCAGTTAAGTAAATTATTTTATGAAAGGTTTATTAATAACGAGGAGATCACGTTATTTTCTCCTCATGATGTGCCAGGGTTGTATGATAGCTTTGGTACTGAACGTTTTGATGAACTCTACGAACAGTTTGAGCAGAATACTTTCATCCCAAAACGTAGCGTTAATGCTCAAGAACTCATACTTGATCTTTTAAAAGAAAGAGCTGAGACTGGTCGTGTTTATCTTATGAACATAGATCATTGTAATTCACATTCTTCTTTTAAAGATCATGTGCATATGAGTAACCTATGTCAAGAGATTACTCTACCAACATATCCTCTTCAACATATTGATGATGAGGTTAGTGAAATTGCTTTATGTATTCTTAGTGCAGTTAATGTAGGTAAGATTAAGAACTTAGAAGATCTTGAGGAACTATGTGATCTTGCTGTACGTGGACTTGAAGAATTAATTGACTATCAACAGTACCCTGTTGCTGCTGCAGAAAGGGCCACAAAGGCGCGTAGATCCCTTGGAGTGGGGTTCATTGGACTCGCACATTATCTTGCTAAGTTAGGTCATAATTACGATTCACAAGAGGCATTTGATGCGGTTCATAAGTTGAGTGAATCTTTCCAGTACTATCTTCTTAAATCATCTAATAAACTTGCACAAGAAAAAGGATGGTGTACTGATTTTGGTAGAACTAAGTATGCAGAAGGCATTCTTCCAATAGATACTTATAAGAAGGACGTAGATGAGATCACACCAAATGACTTATCACTTGATTGGGGAAGTTTACGGGAGGACATACTCACTCACGGGTTACGGCACTCAACATTGTCAGCACAAATGCCATCGGAGAGCAGTTC
>CEOH01036679.1_pt1 | contig 10969 bp, 8 predicted proteins | sample 530311 | NCBI WGS metagenome assembly CEOH01 (sample SAMEA2619923, study PRJEB7988) | marine metagenome | biome: marine biome (ENVO:00000447); feature: deep chlorophyll maximum layer (ENVO:xxxxxxxx); material: "saline water (ENVO:00002010), including plankton (ENVO:xxxxxxxx)" | depth 60 m
AGGAGCTCAAGGCCCTCAAGGAAACCAAGGTCCATCTGGAACAGGCCCAACTGGCCCCACAGGACCTCAAGGCAACTCAGGCAACACAGGTCCAACAGGCCCAAGAGGTCCAACAGGTCCTACTGGCCCTCAAGGCCCATCTGGAACAGGCTCAGATATAAGATATAAAGAACACGTAGAGGTTTTAACTAATGCTATAAGTGGGATAAATAGCCTGTCAGGCTTTTATTTCGATTGGACAGCAGATGCTCCTCCCCATGAAATATACGGGGACGACAGAAGGATTGGTTTGTCTGCTCAAAATGTTCATTCTGTTTACCCAGAACTTGTGCAAAGTGGCTCTGCTTCTGGCCCGTCAGGGGATATACCAGACTTTATGACCGTATCTTATGAGAGAATGGCGGGGGTCTTTGTGCAGGCCTTACAAGAATTGGATAGCAAAATTGAAGATTTAAAAACTCAGGTATCTAATCTAGACTAATAAAATCTATCTTTTTTTACTATCGTTCCTTTTTAATAAGTGTAATTCTTTGTAACGTGAAGGTAGTAGACATAGCACAAGAAATATATTTGGAACTTGGTGAGCCTAGTAGCCTAAGTATACCTGCAATAGCTTTTTGGGTTCGTTCAAATGTCGGAGCCTTAAATAACTATATCGATAAAGTCTTTAAGATTAATGATTCTACTCTGGAAATAGAGCAATATCATAGCGATTCTAGCGTGGATGTTCAAATAGGCAGAGAAGAAAAGGCTATATTGAAAAAAATGTATATGGTTCATTACTACGCCATTAAGTTAAGAGAAACTTTAGGAGCTGCCGCCAGCGACCCTACAATAGAAGTTAGTTCTGACGGAGCAACAGTAAAAAAAGTCAACAAAAACGAGCTTAGCAAGACTTATGCTCAAGCTAGAAGGCTAGAATACGAAGAACTTCAACACCTTATAGCTGGATATAAGAAATTCGAGTTTCTGCCTTTGCAAGTTGCTGGAGACGATACGGTCGAAGGTTCTCCTACTTATACTCAAATACAGTTTAACAGAATTAGATATTAATGGCTAGTTTAGTTCCAGCTACAGGAAAAGCATACCTTACGGGAGCTTTGAAGGATCATTTTGATACCTTTAAGGAGACTTTTACTGTTTTTAAGGAACCTACTCGGACCGCTACTAGCGATACTACAACGAAATTATCTTATTATGGGTATACAAAAAGACAAAAAGAAATTCATTTTACAAATACTCATGTATCTGGAGTATATCAAGGAATAGTAACTTATCGAGGAAATCAATCGGCGGATATGTTATCAGAAGGAGATGTCCGCCATAGGTTTTCTGACGGAGACGCTGAAATAAAAGTAGAATCAGATGCCAGAAAGTTTATAAAACAAAATGGTAAAACTTTAAAATTAACTTTTGATGAGAATACTTTTAATATAGTAGGAGATGAAAGAGTACAAAATTATTTAGGATTAAAATTTTATATTTTTCCTTTAAAACATAGTAAATAAAATGGCAAGAGGAGGAGTAAAATTTAAAAGAATGAAAATAGATACTAAATCTTTTATTAAAGATGTTAAAAAATCTTCTAGAGCTTTTCATAAATCTGTTTTTCCTATTATAAATTCTAATTTCGAAAATAAAAAGGAGGCTTTTTTGGAAGCGTTCGAAAATCACCCAATAACTCAACAAATGTACGCAGGCGCAGATTCCCCGGGAATGAATTTCCCCGGAGGACCATTAGGGGGAGTTAGTAACTTGTTTGCGTTTTTAGGCTTTCGTGATGGCGATGACCCGGCTGAATCGCTAAGAATCATGCTGACGAAATATATAGTCCTTTTAAAAAACTATAGAGTAAAAACATCCCCCAAGGGTATAATATATACTCATCGTGTTAAAATGCCACAAATGGAAGAGATATATGACAGGACCCCAATGAGATGGACTTCGAGAAGTTGGATAAAAGCTGTAGAGTTTGGAGTTTCAGGTTTTCAATTTTTGTTAAGGGGTTACAGGAAAGGCAGTCGGTCAGGAGGAGCTTTTCTGTCTAAAAAACAAAAAGTTCGCTCAGGGCGTTTTCAAAATCAATCATACCTTTCCTCTTTATATAGAGAGTTTCAGAAAGATTTAACCGGAGCTAGAAAAGTTTAATAATGAAAGGCCAATTTGACCATCAAGTAATGCAAAGCTTCCTTTTATGGTTTGACCATACTTTATTGTTAAAAGGAGAAGCTTATACGAATACGTCAGGCCAATATTATGATATTTATGACCAATATGATGGTTATTATAGTTATGCCTTGCCGTACAAACAAATAGTTGCAGATCATTCTATAACTGGAGCAACAGATTATATACCCACTGGGGTTTATCTAGGAGGAGATTTTATTACCCCGTCTGGAACAAATGGCCCTGACGCTTACGATGCTTTTAGGGACATAGACTACAGCAATGGGACTGTAAACTTTGTCTCTGGGCAGACAGACACAATAACTTCCGTCTATTCTGTAAAGGATTTTTCTACATACTTATCTAGCGAATCAGAGGAAAAACTACTTTTTGAAACAAAATACAAGCTTTCTTCTGATGTGATTCAGTCTGTTTCAGGCTTAGCTCCTAAGGAAGTTACTTATCCAGTATGCTTTGTCCTTAATAAAGGAAGCCGAAACGAAGGGTTCACTTTTGCCGGAATGGATCAAACAATAATGGATATTAGAGTGCTTGTTTTAGCTGATTCTCAGTTTGATTTAGATGGAATTGGTTCGATATTTAGAGATAAAGTTCAAACTCATGTAGCTATGCTTAAGTCTAGCGAAAATCCATTTAACGTATTCGGAGGCTATAAAAATCATACAAATTTCAACTATACCGGTGTAATAGACGGTAAGGGCGTAATAGATAGGCTTTATGTTAATGAGGTAGCGGTTTCTACGACAGATAGGTTAGGGTCAGAGGTTTCAAACAATAATCCGGATATATTTTTCGGTATGATTGACTTTGAAGCTATAGCTTATCGTTACCCTAGAGGGTCTTAGTAATATTTAATTTCACAAAGACCTAAAAAAAATGTAATCATGACAAATAAAGGATTAAACTATTATGGCAAGAAATAGAGTAATTTATAACTCAGAGGCACTTTTCGCTGGCCAAAAAGTCGGTAAAAACTGCTACGAACAAGACGAGGGTGTCAATAGCATTAAGCAGCTACACCGCGTCCAAAATGCAAATTACAGCTTTAACGTCGCTAGAACTGATATTAATCAATTTGGTGAATTGGCTGCAATTGATAGGATCATTAGCGATACGCCAACTGTATCTCTAGATTTCAGCTACTACTTGGCTAACTTCGCTAATGAAGATTTCTTAGGTTTTAACATTGGTAACACAGGTAACGCCCATGGCGCAGATCCATTTGGAGATGGAGAAGGTCTAACTACCGCAGTAAAATTCTACCTAGACGGAACTAAAGACCAAAGAAACTATTTTATTCAAACATCCGCAGAAGGTATAGACGCGATCAATGATGAGGATAACAGAAAGAAGAGTATTATCGGTATAGGTAATGGCTTCTTAACCTCTTATAGTGTTGATGCTTCTGTTGGAGGTCTCCCAACGGCTAGCGTAGGCGTAGAGGCTCTGAACATGAATTTCAATAGCGGTTTAGTTATGAGTCATTCAGGCGTCGGCACTGATGACTACCGAAACTCTTGGAGATCAAGAGCTACTGGTGCTGAAGGTGCTATCGGAGGCGCTACGGCTTCATTTTCTGGAGTTCCTGTCCTTTACGATGCTGGCGGCACAAAGATTGCTTTTAATTCAGGAGACGCGGGCACACAAGGCTTTTCAGAGGAAGGCTGGAGCGGTTTCTACACTCACGGCGCTGGGGCCGGTGCAGGTGGCGATGGTTCTGAATGGAGAAACTCTGGAGTCAGGCTTCCATCTGTTAACCCTGTTGATGGACAAAAGAGTGCTGGAGTATTCTTCTTGCCAACAGCTAGTGGACACGCAGGAGTTGATGCTTCTGGACTATTGAACCTTTCAACTCTCCGTCCGGGAGATATAAGAATGTATTTCAGGCAAGTCCAAAAAGGAGGGCAAGTTGCCCTTAGCGGTTTCTCTGGAGCAGGGGCTACAGATGGTTCATCTTCGTTCAAAGATCCCGATGTACCGGGTGTCGAGCTTCCGACTCAATCTGGTTACAAACGAGAACAGGCAGATGAGGAGCTAGGTGGAGAAGTAACAGCAGCTCACATTCAAAGTTTCTCACTAGACTTTGGATTGTCTCGGACTCCTCTGCAAAGGCTCGGAGTTAAATATGCTTATTCTAGAGAAATTGACTTTCCGGTAAATGTCTCTCTTTCTGTTGATGCAATTCTAGCCGACCTTACTACAGGTAACTTGGCAGATATCATTAACTGTGACAGAAGTTACGATGTCGCGATTGAAATGGCTGCTCCAGCTGATTGCGTTGGCAGCTTCAGTGCACATGATACTAGAAGCTTCGACGGTAGGCTTCCAGTAGCTACTTATATAATTAAGAATGCAAAACTAGATTCTGAGTCATTCTCTTCTTCGATCGGAGACAATAAGGGAGTTACTCTCGACTTCTCTGCTCAAATTGGCGGGCCAAACCAAAGTGGTAATGGCTTGTTTATGAAGGGAGTCACTGCATCTAATATAGATTCTCAACTTGAGACTAGCAGACCTGCCTTCCCGACAGAGACTACGACCTTGTAATCTTACAATACCATATAGTTCTTTATCAAACCCCCGAATTTTCGGGGGTTTTTCTTTTTTTTTGTGTAGATTTTAATAGGTTAAAGGTATAATAGGTATATAGGTATGTCTTCAAATGATCAAAAACGTATAGACTCGAAATTAGATGAGTTTATAAAGTTCCAAATAAATAGGAAAGTTATAAATCTCTATAAAACTTTTTTTATAATTCTGGAAGACCTTCAGGAACAAGGGTTCTTAAAAATGTCTTCAGCTTCTTATAGTAGAGTAAGAAAAAAAGTCTTAGATGGAGGTAATGATTGTATTCGAGAAATTGAAGATTACTTAGAAAAATTAGATGTTTCCATTAAAGACGATTATAATTTAGACGAATGAAAAAGCTGTACGAATTTACTATAGAAAAGGAAGAGGAAGTCGTAGAGGAAGAGGTCATCCACGAAGATGATGGGACAACTACAACTAAATCTAAAAAAGTTAAAAAATTTGTCCCCCGCAAGTTCTTCTTAAGAAAGCCTTCTCATTCAATGATTGATGAAGCTAGTTTATATTACGGAGTAGAACTAGCCAGAGCTGTCAAAGCTGGAATGCTAACAGAGTCAATGCTTAGAAAACGGTTTGAAGAAGACGGAGGACTTCTTTCCACAACAGAAGAGAAAGCGTATGACGATCTTTATACTGATTTAAGAGGCGTTATGGAGGAAGTAGCGAAAATAGAGGGCACCACTAAGAAGCTGACCAAAGCTCAAAAAAATAAACTCAACGTTTTACAAAAAGAAAAGGACTCTATCCTTCAGCAAATTCAAGTATTTGAAAATAACAAATCTTCTTTATTTAACCAAACAGCAGAAAGTAGAGCTAGAAATAAGTCTATAGTTTGGTGGGTGTTAACCCTCTCTTACGAAGTTGAACCTATTAATGATACAGAAGTTCCCGTCTGGGGGACAACTGAACAAAAAATGGAAGAAAGAATTAATGATTACTACGAATGGAACGAGGCTTACGCATCAGATGCTTTCAGCATGGAAGTAAAGTTTAAATTTTTATATTATATTAGCTTCTGGTTCAATAGTTCGGCAAGCGATCAAGAATCTTTCGAAAACGTAGCGAAAAGGGCTGACGAAGAAATAACCAGAGAACTACAGTTTGCCCTTGAAGAAATCAAAAGTTAAAAGCGCTGATCTAAAATTAATTTTTGCAGAAATTATAAATGGTCAGAGTTTAATAAATGTCGACCCCTATGGAGAAATAGAAATAAGACATTTAAACAACCTAGACTCAGCAAGTATAGATTTGCTTAGGCACAAGTACTTCTCAACAGCAGAATCAAAAGGGCTACCAACAGAAAAGAGTAAACTAATAGACCTAAATAAAGAAGGGTCTTGGACAGACGCTGATGAACAATTTCTAGATGAGCACCATTCATATTTAGAAAATTTAATTCAAACAAAAAACAAACTAGTTCTTGAAAGAGACATTAAACCTGTCCAAAAAAAAATAGAAGAAGCTAGTTCAAAAATATACAGAAGATCCTTATTAAGATCAGAGTTGCTAGGCTTGACATGTGATTTATACGCTGATAAAAAAATATCAGAATATTATATTTTATTTTCTTTAAGAAAGGATAATAAGCCTTTTTTATCTACAGAAGAAATAGAAGACTTAGACGTAGAAACCGTCAGTAAAATAAAGAGTCAATATAATGAAAAAATGAAGAAATTCAGCTCTGATAACATAAAAAGAATATCAGTTTCTCCTTTTTTCTTAAATTTCTATTTTCTTTGCGACAAAAACCCTCAGGTTTTTTACGGTAAACCTATAGTAGAACTTACTTTTCATCAGGCAGAGTTGGTTACTTTCGCTAGAAAATACATGAATCTAATGGAAAACGCGAAAAACCCTGCTCCTGACTACTTATATGACGACCCAGATGGGCTTATAGAGTACTACGAAGGAGCCAGAAACGCTGATCACCTAGTAGATTCCGGCCAAGATAAAGACGCTACTACCATAGTTGGAGCGACCAATAAAGAGATGGAAAAGCTTGGTCTTGACAAGCAAGAAGGTCAATCTACTAAGAAAATCAGCCTTGCAGAGCAGGCTTCCAAAAAGGGCGGTTCTTTAAGTATGCAGGATTTAATGAAGATACATGGCGTTAAATAGTGTAATTCCTATAACAGGAATAAGTAATGGCAACAGTAAGAGTAGACGCAGATGTACGCTTTGACGGGAGAAAGATAGAGAGAGATGTCTCTAAAGCTTTTAAACGCGCCGAAAAGGGCATTTCTCTAAAGCTAGACGACCGTTCTTTTCGTCAGCCTTTAGGCAGGATCACTGGAGACTTAAGTGAGTTCCAAAAGTCTCTTGCTGCTTCTAACGCTCGTGTTGTAGCTTTCGCCGCTTCAGCTGGAATTTTATACAAACTGACTCAAGGGTTTGATTTTCTTCTCAAAACTACAATAGAAGTAGAGAAGCAACTAAAAGACATTAATGTTGTTTTAGGGGCTAGCTCTGGCAATTTAAAGAAATTTGGTTCAGACCTTTTTGATATTGCAGCTAACACTGGACAAACTTTCAAAGCAGCAGCAGAAGCCGCAACAGAGTTCTCTAGGCAAGGGCTTGGTCTTGAAAAGACGCTAAGGAGAACGAAAGATGCTCTTGTACTAGCAAGACTTTCTGGAATGGATACGGTTGAAGCCACTAACGCGCTTACAGCCGCAGTAAACAGTTTTAGCTCAGCCGCTTTAACTACAACTCAAATAGTCAACAAGCTCGCAACTGTTGATGCCGCTTTTGCTGTTAGTTCGACCGACTTAGCAGAAGCAATTAAGCGTTCTGGAGCCTCGGCTCAAGCGGCGGGAGTATCTTTTGACGAGCTATTGGCGATTGTTACCGCCGTACAAGAAAGGACTGCTAGAGGTGGAGCGGTAATCGGTAACAGCTTAAAAACTATCTTTACTAGGGTCGCTAGGCCTGAAGTTCTAAATCAGCTTCATAAACTTGGAGTAGAAGTAGAAAATCTTCACGGAGACGTTCTTCCTGCTATGAAGGTCCTTGAGAACTTCGCACAAAAATTTGACGGGCTCTCTGACGCAACAAAAGCAACTAGCGCAGAAATGCTTGGTGGAGTATTTCAGGTTAACAACTTAAAAGCAGCTTTAATGGATTTGGGCTCTGAGTACAGCAGGTACAAGTCAGCTGTTGAAATAGCGGGAAAAGCAACTCAACAAGCAACATTGAGGAATGAAGAGCTTAACACTACGCTGTCTGCGCGTTTAAACAAAGCTCTTCAGGAAACTAGCAGACTAGCGGCAACAGCTGGAGAGTTAACGTTAAAGCCTGCAATAGATAGAACCTTAGATATAATCAATCTTGGACTTCCGGCTCCAGCGGAAGGTGAAAAATATGGCAAGACCATAGGTGAGGCCGTATTTAGAGGTATAGGTACTTTCTTAAGCGGCCCCGGTCTAGCTGGAGCATTCTTTTTAATTGGCAAGTTTGCAAAAGACTTTCTAGTTTTTTCCAAAAAGGTTCTAGTTGACCTTGGAATGCAGTCTAAAAAGACTAGGGAGATAAAAGAGGCTGAATCTTCCTTGAGGGCTATTTATACCTCAAACCTAAGTATAGTTAAACAGCTTCAAGCTGGGACAATCAGCAGAGCTGACGCTGAAGCGAGAATCACTCTCGCATTAAGGGAACAAGCTGGTCTAATGTCTACAATTAGAGGAGCCTCAGCAGCTGGAGCCGCCGGATACGTAGCAACAACTAAGGCTCTTGGGGGAGGTCGCCCCGGAAAAGCCAGTGGTCATATCCCAACTGCTAGCCATGGGTTTGTTCCAGCTGGTGCAGCAATGGCAGAAGTAGCTGGAGCTTATGCCGCAGGGTATACTCCGGGGCAAGTTAGAAGCACTAATATAGCAGGGATAGGGAAAGTTGTTTATAACACGAGGGAAAAAATTCAAAAGGTTCCCGGTATGTCTCAACCTGCGATCATTCCCCCAGCAAGCTCAAAAGGAGGGCAAGCTTACAGAAAAAATTTCAAGAAAGTTCACGGCTTTACTCCTGCAGCGGGTGGACTTACTCCAGATGGCTTTCCAAAGTTCGACGATTTTGCAGAATTTGAAGCTATAAAACGCGCAGAGGCAGCAGCTAGAGTCAAAAGGAGGATGTCTAGGGCAGCCAGAACAGCTTCAAGCGCCCAAGCTAAAATTGAAGCTATGACGCAGATGCACGGCCCGGGCGTTTTTCATTCAGGGGATATTATGGTACAGGGGGCTAGAGGAGGAGAAGTCGCAGCATCTAATACAGCTAAAAGAGAAATTAACAGAGTTTACCAAAAGTTAGCAAAAGAAGCAGCAAGTAACGCTCTAAGCATGGAGAAAGAAAAGAAAGCTAGAGAATATTTGATTGGAAAATATAAAATATCTAGTTCCTCTATGGATCTTCTTTCTCAAACTATAGAAGATGAGCTGGATAAAGGTAAAGAGCGCCAAAGGGCAAAATCAGCATTAGACCAAGCTGAGGCCTCACAAAAAGCGCTTACCGCTCAAAAATGGCAAACTGCAGGCATGATAGGAGCGATAGCTATTCCCATGATAGCGGGTATGGCAGAAACCGCTATGAGAAGAAGAGAAGACACAGGGGCAAATGTACTATATAATGAACGAATGGGTTCCGTGGTGTCTGGACTTGGCCAAATAGGAGGAATGGCGTCAATGGGCGCAGTTATTGGGGGAGGCCCAGTAGGAGCTGTAGTCGGAGCTGGGTTAGGCGCAGCAATGGCTGTGCCTGATATGATCTCCAATTTTAGTACGGTTCTACCAGAACTTAAAAAAGATTTCGAGCTACTTCAAGAACAGCTTAATCAAGTAACCAACGCTACACAAAGTTTTGAAAAAAGCTTAATGCAGATGGATCAAGTTTTCTCTGGCGAACTTCAAGGAGATAAAGCGGCGCAGGTTATGAGCAACTTCTTAAATTCTTTTGGCGCTGTTCCCACCGATGCGCTCACAAAACAGCAAAGAAAGCAGTTCTCTCAACATATAGATACATATATAGAATCCGGGGGGACTGATGAAGAAGCACTAAAAGGCATCAGAGGCATGGCTGCAAAAGTCATGGAAAGAAAAGCAGAGAGGATGCAAATGAAGGGCTTAGATGTAGCTATAGAAAGCGCCAGAACAGCAGGTACATTGAGCTCGGATCAAGCTGACGTACTCATAGAGCAGCTTATGGGTACCAAACATGGGGGTAAAACTGTTCAAGAAAGAATGCTTGACAAGTTTATTAGGAGAAGCCCAGCGGACAAGACAGGAAAAAGAGATTTCGATCTCGAAGACGGGTTTGACCCCGGCAGGGTTTATACATTATCAACAGTTACGGGGGGCTCGCGGGAACCAACGGGAAAAGCGGGACGATTAAGAGATGAAGACTTTTTCGCTGCTCTCCCTTCGGAGCTCAGAGGGAGAGTGCTAAGAGCCTTCGGCCAACAGAAAGCAATGTACGACAGAGAAGACGGTCAGCAGATTCTAGAGGAGCGAGAGAGAGGCGCAAGAGGGTTTAGAACGCGAGCCCATGAGAATCGATTTGCGGGACCAAACAGGTTGGCAGGATTTCACACCGGAACAGGAGGCGGAATTATGGGAACAGGTAATGCCCCTATAATAGAGCGAGCCTTAACAAAGTATATAGCGATGAAATTCCCTGCTATGGCTAGGCTTCGAACCATGCCTATCACGCCGGGAGAAGGCAGAATGACGCGTGATGATTATCTAGGAGAGCTAACAGGCGTAGCGGAAGCGTACGACACATATGTAGAAGAGCTAGCGACAAATCTCCAACTACTGAAATCTGCCTTACAAATACAAACTAGCCAATTTAGTGCAAGAGCCGATGGAGTAATGCAAATGGCTGCAGGCCGAATGGATGACAGAGCAATAGCAAGACTTAAGTATGATCATGCCATAGCTAGAGCAGATATGCGAAGGCAACAACAGAAAGTTCCGCTTACCACACAACTAGCAGCTTTAGGCCCTCAGTCAAGAATGAAGAAATTCCTTCAACCTTACATAACAGGAGAGAAGAGGGTGTCTATGATTATGCCATCAGGCTCTAAAGACCTCCAGATGCAAACCATTGAAAATATAAGAAAAGGATTTGGCGCGACTCGCGGGCCGGGGACAGATCAGCCAATGCCAAATATTTTTGATTTCGCAAAAATGGGGGAATGGGCCAAGAC
>CEOH01032495.1_pt1 | contig 10966 bp, 13 predicted proteins | sample 530311 | NCBI WGS metagenome assembly CEOH01 (sample SAMEA2619923, study PRJEB7988) | marine metagenome | biome: marine biome (ENVO:00000447); feature: deep chlorophyll maximum layer (ENVO:xxxxxxxx); material: "saline water (ENVO:00002010), including plankton (ENVO:xxxxxxxx)" | depth 60 m
TACACTATCTCTATTAATTTGAAGCCAGCTATCACCATCTAGACTGAAATAAATATTAGTCCCTGAACAAGCTATAAGGCCATCAGCATATACAGACAGTCCAAGAATATCATTAGAACTATTTGGCCTTGTCCCATCTCCTAACTGAGAAAAACCATTGATTCTTCGATAGCCTCCATCTGGATTAACTTCAAAGTTTCTAAGCTTTGTAGCTTGTCCAGGCTGTGCAAGCATTTCAAACTCATTTAAATTGGTGTTTAGACCACCTTTACATGAAAGACCGTAAGGTTGTGATGCAGCCATTAAAACGCTATCCTATCATCTTTTACATAACTAGGAGTAGGTTCTAATAGATTAGACCGCATACTTCGTAACCCCTTTTTATAGTCTTCCATTGCGAATGCCGCTGCTTGTGGATTATCTTTAAACTGCCATATATAATACCTAGCTTTTGCTAATAGTACAGGTGTGTACATTTCAGGAAAAACAATAGAATCATCATGCGATGATAATTTTGTTGGAAGATCCCACGCATAGAACCAAACCCTATAAACCTTTTTAGGTATAGGGCTTAATCCAAACTTACGAGCATCAGGACTCCGTATAACAAGATTAGGCTCTCCCCAATTTTGGGTATCCGCATCGTCTAGGTTTTCAGAAAGCCTTCTAAAGTCTTTCCAATCTTCTGTAGTAGCAAATCTTAAATTCCTTGCAACATAAGGAGAAGACTCACCGCTTACTCCTACGGTTGTTAAATAGAAATTATCCCAATCTATAGAACCATAATCGGCTGTTATACTAGAACTAGCAGCTTTTAATTCATACCACCGTGTACCTGCTACAGTTTCTACATATACATTACCATACATAGGATCTGTAGCTCCACTTTCTGCTGTAGCTAAAAAAGGCCATTGGGGTTCTTCATTAACAATATCCCAATAAGCCCTGTTTAGCGCATCAGCAGTATGCTTCTGTACGCCTACGGCAGACGAAAAATTAGCTGAAGTTAAAGTAACCTCATTAAGTTCTCTTAATAGCTCATTAGTTAAATCTAAGTACGTTGTAGACATTAATCTGATTCTTTATTAGCAGCAATACCCTGTTGTTCATCCGATTCACGATTTTGTTTATCTTCAGAATTTTCGTAGTATCCCTCCATTTCAGTAATGTCTTTGTAATTGACAACTGTGCCATACTTTAATTCAGGCATTATTTTTCTCCTACCTTTACCTTATTTTTAAATATTCTGTCATAATTATTTTTATAGTTTTCCATATTACTTCCAGAATATTGCCTCCCTAAAAGTCCCAAAATACGAGTGCTTTTCTTACCTTTGCCATTCATTATAATGGGATTTTTATCACTACCTAACTGTGGCATTTACTTTTCTCCTGTTCTTAATCAGGCAATACACCTAAATGCAGAAACTCGATTAAATACGTTACAGTTGTAGCTGCCGTTGCTAAGTTAGTATTCAAAGCCTTCAAACGAATATGAAGTGTTCGCGCTGAAGAAGAATACAAAGAAGCCGCAATAGCGATAGCCTCGGAAGTTGCTGGCCCACCTACAACACCTGCTGTAGTTGAAGTGCTTACAAATGCGTTAGCACCATGACCATGTGAATTTTGAATAATATACAAAGGAGCATTAGCTGACCAAGTAACCGCAGAACCACCATCATCTAGAATAGCCTCTTCATCAATTATTTGACCACCACCAGCAGCAGTACCTAGATCAAAATCTACATCATCGCCTGAATTACCTGCCGTAACAATGTTACCTGCTGGAATGGCGATAAGATTCCGAATAATAGTATCGGCTGGTTGTGTAAAGCTTACATCTACATTCTGGCTATGCGTAACTGCAATAGTACCTGTAGTAGCTGAAGTCCACGAATGAACTACGTTATCAGCAAGATCACGAACATCTAAAGTTTTTGCTGAATTGCGCCCTGTATCTCTTATATCGATAACTGGGTTTGCCATATTTTTTCTCCAAAAAAATTAATTAGTAAGTTAAAAGAAAAGGGAGCCTTTTCAGACTCCCTAATCCAGTTAGTTTTAGTCGATACCGTAGAACGCGGAAACCAACGCTTCGCTACGAAGTACTTTGGCTCCATAAACATGAAGACCTCGTACAATGTCACCAAACGAATCGGGATCACGCAGAACTTCAGTACTCGTAATCGTCTGTGCAGTAGCCGTTGACGAAATATGTCCAGCCAAACACTTGCCAGCAGCATTAGATGTGCTTGCAATGTTGTTCGACTTATACATATTAAAGCCACGAAGCTTGCCAGAAGATACTAGACCGTTCCTGATCGAGCCTTGACCAGCGTTGTAATCAACTGATAGAAGCTTGGACGAAGTTGCCGATAGAACCTCATAGAAGTCAGGCGAAGCTACGAACCAACGCCCCTCTTCAGGAATGTTCTGATCGTCAAGCAGACGAGCCATGCGTCCCAAAACATCAATAGGGTCATGCTCGCTTGATCCAAAACCAATATCGAGATTACCAGTGCCATCAAACGTACCTGAAGCCAGGTCAGTAGCGTTGTCCGAACCTAGAACATGATCTGGACTAGACGAAGACACGCCACTAAACATTGTTGCGATAACACCCTCGTCAAAAGCGTCCTTAAGAGCATAAGCTGCCGAAGACGAAGCGACTTCACGCCAGTTCACATGAGACATGTTGCTTTCAATGTCATCCACTTTAAACTTGAATGCGTTAGCCGTATCGACAACCAGCGTTAGCTCTGCGTCAGTTAGCTTTGTCTGAGTTACATCCGCGCCACGCTCGTATTGATATACGGTAATGGTCGGCTCTTTAATAATCTTTACTGAATCTCCGAAGTTTGCAATCTCACCGGAATAATCGGTGTTCGTGATTGCCTCCACTACCGAAGATTTCCTGAAAAAGTTTAAAACCTTTTTAGAATAAACGGCAGGAAGGAAAAACGAGTTAGCTTGCGTACTTACGGAGTTAGCAAAGTTGGCATCAGTATCTGTACTTGGCTCAAAATACTGATCAGATTGATTATATGCCATTTTGATTCCTCCTAAAAAAGTAAGTAAGTTATTGCTTTACTACTCTGCCTTCTGAAATAGCTTCATTAATTTCTTGTTCAAATTTATCAAACTCATCCATAGACATCGCAGCAATTTCCCGTTCAGTCCAAACTTTCTGAGGTCTTGTAGCATCAACCGTAGTAGTCTTTGTAGATACTAGGTCTGCTGCTGAAACTTCAGAAGTAGACTGTTTTTGTCGTGATTGTCTAGATTGTTTTATCGGAGTTTCTATTTTTTTTTCAAGTTTATACAAGTCAATAGCTTTACTAGCTAGTCTAGCGTCCATAGCATTTTTATAGATCCAGTCTTGGATTTGATCTGGTTGTTCTTTTGCCCATTCGTGGAACTCTTCCGATCCTCGAATATCTTCAAAATCAGGATGAGACTGCTTTAAACCAGCCTCTGCTTCTCTCCTCATTATATCAGCTTCACGCTGTTGTACTGCTGATAGTTGAGATTGAAGATCCTTAACCTGTCTTTCACTTTGCAAATGTGCAACCGTTTCGACTGTTTCATATAAATCAGGATACTCTTTTTTAAACTGTTCTAGCTGTTCTTCTGTTCTAGGGGCCTCGTACTCAGGCTGTGCTGCCCTTTTTTCGGCCATTAGCTGTTGCTCTCTTTGTTTAAATTGAGCTACCCTATCATCATAATGCTTTTTTAAATCATCGTAACGCTTTTTATAATTCGTCCTTTTTCTAGGTTTCTTTTCAGATTCCTCTTTAACAGGGGCCTCTTCATTATCGGGGGTGGCCTGTTTAGTAGATCCATTATAAAATAAAGAATTAGCTGTTTCCATCGGTTCATCTGGCTTATGCCAAGATTTTTCCATGTTATATGGATTAGCCTTTTCTTCTTCCTGTACTTGTAACTCCTCTTTTTGTTCAATCATAATCACTCTCCTTTACGGGGCTTGTCGTTTTATAAGGTAGCTATACTAAAACGTATAGGGCTTATACTTCAAGGTAGCCAAAAGGTTTAAAATATAATAAGGGGCCTATGTTACTATAGGGTAGCCTTATTGCCTAAGACTTGGCATACGGTTAGAAGAAAGCATTGCTTTTTTAATTTCTTCATCCTGTACTCCTGCTTCTTTGTTTTCAGGAGACACCATACCACCAAGAGCTTTACGCATCAAACCACCATCATAAGCACGTTCAGCATCATCCATCATTTTTTGGAGATTGTCTGCGCCTAACTGTTCAGTAGCTTTATCCGTAAAGACAAACTCTCCTTCCGATAACCTTGCAGGTATCGAATCGGAGACTCCAGTTCCAGGCCCCTCGACAGGGCCAGAACCAGAAAATTCAGAAGCTGTTCCTACAACCTTGTCAAATATTTGACTTAACTGTGGATCATCTTCTAGTTTACTCATTAAATATGTTTGCTCTTCGTCATTAAGAGATTCATCAATAATAAATTCTATATAATCTTCTTCCATTTGCTCATCAGGAACTTGAGAAGCTTCTACTGCTGCTTCCTCTTCAGGAGGAATATTAGGATAAGTATCTACAGGCATGTCTTGTTCTTGTTCTGTAGGAATCAACAAGGCTGCCCCTGTTACTGCGGGAGCCACTTCAGAGCCTCTATTATACTTATACTTTCTTTTAGGCATGTTCTTTATCCTTGTAATAGCTTATATATTCCTTCCATCTAAAATAGTCTTTTCGTTCTAGACACCAAAACCAACCATCATAAACACTACTCATTTGCTCGCTCTTTAGCCTCTTTAACCTGTTCCCTCAACTGCTCTAAGCGTTCCAGCAAAACCATCTTCCCCTGGCTGCGGAACACTTCCCGTTCCGATGTTGCCGCCACCAGTACCTGTAACTCCAAGGTCTTGAGGTTGTGCAGGTGTTCCTTCAGGGCTTCCCATACCTCCTGGTTGTTCACCAGCAGGGAGAGCTTCCTCGCCAACTGTTTGTCCAGCATTTTGCATTCCTATGATTTGAGCCATGATAGCAGCTTCTTCTGGATCATTCAAAACTTCATCAGGGTCTAAATCCAGGGTGTACGCAAGCTCACTAATAAGCTTTGATATTTTAACAAAAGGCGCAATAGCAGGATTTTGTATAGATTGTAAGAAAGTAGTCAATCGTTGACTTCTTACTTCTTTCTGCATAAGGCTGTTTGTACCTGTAGCCTTAACTTCTAAATCTCCTTTTACACCCAACCTACTCTCAAGAAACTGCATATTCCACTGGAAATAAGCTTCTCCTAGTGGCTTTAATAGAAAATCATCTAAGTTTTTAACTACAGTCTTTATATTTAAAGAGGCTGCACCTAAAAGCATAGACATTCCTGAAGCAGTCCTTGTCATGCTTTGTACTCCGGTCTGTCCGTGTGAATAAGACGGAATACCTGTCTGTTCGTCAGAAAGTTGTCGAAACTTATCGAACATCATCATATTTTCAGTAGAAGTATTAGGAAACTTAACGCCGTGTATGGCTTGTCCAGGTACTCCTGCTTGTCTGCGGAAGACTTTACCTGGATAAATTTCCATGCTTTGTCCTCCTACTAAAGCAGATTCATCTACATCAAATACTAACGAACCTGATAATGCTAGATTATCAATAGCCATTCTTGCATGACCATTCATAATCTTTTGTGAATCATCCATATTCTCTGCAATGCCTATTCCAAAGAAACTATAAGGATTTCTTTCATAGGGGAACGAGTGATAAGGAATACGATAAGGCGTAAAGGGATTAACTACGGCCCTGAGTAAAAGACCGTTACAAATCCAAGCATTAATTTGAACCTCATCAAGATCGTCTACATCTTCACTTAATTCCATTCCTACTTCACGGGCATATTCTGCATCCATAATGCCCCAATACTCTAGGACTTCAAATTGTCCTGATCCATAATCTTGAGAACGATGATCGTCTTTTAATTCATGTTCGTAGTCTTTCTCCACATAATTAGAACCCATCATTAAGCAATTACGAACGGCCTCCTTATCAAAATAAGGAAGTTTACTTAAAGCTCTTACCTGTGATCTGTTAAGCTTGTGCCTATGAAAAACATATTCACACTCTTCAATGTTTGTCGCATTAGGATCAGGAAAGAAATCCCATATACTTACAAACTCAATACGAGGAACCCTAACGGATAGAGGAGAATATTCACGTTCTCCATCTTCTCCTTCTTCCCAACGATTTAATGTTTTATTAAAATTGAACGGGCCTTTGACAATACCTGTTCCAAATAGGGCCGATTCAAATAACGCATTCCTAATTTCACTCGATCCATTAGATTCATCAATCTGGTCATGGATAAGTTTTTCCATTCGTCTAGCTGCTTTCTCCGCTGGATTGAGTTCCAACGCTTGTGGTGACGGTGACAACCCTTCCCGCAACATTCCTTCTTCTTCTGCTTTTTGTTCAATGAACTCTTCCTCGAATTTTCCTGAATTAAAAGTTGCTCCAGGCTTTAATACTTTACCATCTCCTTCATATCCTACATCATAAGGATTTTCTTGAGGAACTTCTTCCTCCTCCGTAACAACTTCTGGAGTTGTCTCTATACCAGGAACAGGATTGTTAATATCTAAATGCGCGTGTTCTGGAACACCTTCAGGTATTTTAGTTTCACTAATTCCTATAGGAAATTTACCTGCTCCGAAAATAACGTCAACTAATTGACCAAAGGCTGCTAAGACTTTTGTTTTTGTAACTTTTACAAAGACTCTGGATTTCTCGGTTTCTCTAAATCTCAGATGCTTGGGATACAAACCACGATAATTATGATAAGCCGTAATCCAACGCTGCTCATCTAAGTCTCTTGCACTTTCAGCAAGATTAAAACGGCTTTTAAGAAGCCCTACAAACTGGTTACGAAGGTCTTCTTCTAAAACTAAAGCCTGACCCTCTTCGCCTTCTACATCCTCTACATAGATAGAGTTTGCGCTTTCCCCAAAAATATCATTATTTTCTGCCATTAATAACCAAACTCCATATCTATCGGCTGATAAGATTGTTCTGTTCTAAAGTTTCTCATTCTGCTAATCGGATCATTAATTCTAGGTCTTGACATAATTAAATATCGTAACGCATCGTAAGCATGATCAGGAGCATGAGTATCTACATCTTCAGGCTTAGATTTATCCATTGGAATACTCTGTAATTCTTTTATCAAGTTTGGACAAGTACTAAAGATTTGCATCTTTGGCCTTCCGCTTGGTTGAATTTTTAAATATTCGTGTATTTGAATCTTTCCTTGTATCCTATTCTTATCAGCCCTTCGTAATTTATGACCTGAACGAACTAAAGTCTCTCCTACTGTGGGGCCAGTTGTTCCTGTTCTTGCCCACGCTGCCGTGTCTAACACCCCTGGGACAGCAAAGGGGTCAGCTATTTCCATTTCGGTAATAACTTGACCTAAATCCTGCCCCGTTAAGTTTTTCTGATACAACTCTCTATAAACTACTAATGTTCCGTCTGTTGCATCTACCGCTGCCCATATACATGCGCTTTCTGAAGCGTAACCGTAGTCAATTCCTTTGACTCTTTCCCATCCTATAGGAATATCAAAAGGAGTTATAATGTGAACAGTAGGATCAAACTCGGAAAAAGCCGCTCCTTCTGTTATTTCCCAATTACCTTCTAATAACTGTCTACGCTGAACAGGAGGAAGGGCTTTAAGCATCTGCTCATATCTTCCATCTTGTGAAAGATATGGATTATCATCTAATCTAGCAGGTATAAAACGCCTAGAAAGACCATCATCCCCTTGAAAAGCTTCTCCTGGTTCATTCGGATCAACATATCTCTTCTTGACCCAATGCGCTCCGACTCCTCCAGGGTTAGCAGTACAGCGAAGATAAGGTTCGATTTCTGGATCTGTAGTACGAAGCCTTGAAGCTAAGTAATTCCATCCAAATTCTGTAGGTAAATGAGTGATCTCATCAAAACCTATCCAACTATACGCTTGTCCTTGATAACGATACACATCTGCATCTCTTTCAAGGAACCCAAACTCTATCTTTGCTCCACTAGGGAAGTTCCAAAGCTTCTCTACTTCTCTAAACTTACATCCAGGAAAAGCCCGTGGGTATAATTCTCTGGATTTATCTATTAACTCTCTTAATTCAGGCATTGATCGCCTAAGTATCAACGCTCTATGTGCAGGACGGTGGCAAAACCTTAAAGGGTCTACCAACATTGCATAAGATTTTCCTCCTCCTGCTGCTCCACCATACAAAACATCTCTTTCTGGTGCAGCTAAAAACTCTGTTTGCGGCCCCTCATTCGGTGCGAAGATAACATTGCTTTCGTATACTTGCTGTTTGACTGTTTCTGGTAAGTGTTTTTCAATATCTTCCTTTGAGATGATCTTTCCTCGGATAGTTTCCTTGGAGGACGGCTCATCCAGTTTTCCTTGGATGGCACGCTGCTTTCTGATCCCTTCTTTAGCATTCTTTAACTTAACCTCAATCTTTTCTACTCGTTTTTCTTTAGATCTCAACGAACGTCTAGCCTTTCTTTTCGCTATTGTATCCGAATGATAACTATAATTCTTAGATTTAGTTCCTTTTCTTCGTCCTACTTTCTTTTTAGGTGTTCCATCCAGCTTTAGAACAAACTCACCCTTCTCGTCCTTCTGATAATATTCTGGATTGGTGTCCCATTCGTTCTTCAGAGTTTCTTTTCCCATAATTTATATCTATATGCTTCTGTAATCCTCTTCGTGACAAGGGTCTTCCAGTTTTATATTGCAACCATTCAGCCCCTTCTCTCGTATTAATCGAATCAACAATTACAGAATCCACAACATCTTGGAAAATTTGTAAATGCTCCTCGTTCGGTACAACATAATCAGAGTCTGTCTCGTCTAAATCATAACCAAACGGAATAGAACCTGCTCCACGCTTCTTACGCATAGCCTATAGCTTCGGATTCGGTTTCTATTACTTGACTATCTACCTCTTTTGCAGGCAATATAAAGATTCCACCGTCTGTAGTGTGGTTTACGCTAACGCGATCCGTTTTTCCTAGTCCTATTCGGTCTAGAATTGTTTGTGCAGCTTGTAAACGTATGTTAGCCTGTGGAATAGGCTCATCAGAATCCATTACATCGACCAGTTTAATTGCTGCTTTAGGTGCAGATTGAGCGAGAATATGAGAGGCTAAGTCTATCATTTCTTCTTTAAGTGATTTAACAACCTGAGAATAGCTGCCTTCAGCATATCCTGCCAACTCTGCTGCTTTTTTCGGATCACCTCCAGTACTTACCAGGTTATCTAAGAAGCTTTGCTGCTTTTCAGACAGCTTTCGTTGTCTGTTTGCCTGTGGCTGCGCAGAAAGCTTTGATAAATACTTTGAAGTTGTGTTAGTTTCTTCAGTCATAAGGATATATTATAGGGCTGAATATCGGATTTGTCAAGTGTTTTTTAAAAATATTTCAAAATATGTGAAAATAATCGCTAAAAGACTTGACAAAATGCAAATACGACTGTATACTAGAGTAACAGGGCCGAAGGGTTCTAGCGTATTATAATGCTTTTAAAGCTTTTAAAGCTTCTAAAGCCCCCGAATAATAATAATCTCTATTTAGCTTGTGAAGCATTGTAATGGGATGGGGCCAGTATAATGGTTCCAAAGTTAAAATGCTTTGAAATGTACGCTATTGTGTTTTATGGGGGTGGGGTGTACGGTGGCCTCTTGCCTACCCCGTCCGCTCTGGTAATCTTTTGAAGCTTTTCAACGTGCGCGTCACAGACTTCAAAGCTTTCAAAGCTTCCGAAGCTTCCAAAGCTTCTAAACTTTGGAAGCTTTGCAATGGTTAGGCGCTGCTGATGGTTCCAAAGTTTCACAAGTCTTAACAAGTGTTAAAATGTTGCTATCGCTTTCCAAGCTTTCCAAACTTTCCAATGACTTAGCCTAATTTATCCGCAGTAATTTATTTTTCAACTTTCGACACTTTAGCTATTGACAATCGTTGCAATGTCTGTATCATGGTTAGCAAGTTAAATACACGACACAACAGAAGAGGACGACAGCATATGAAAAGAAATATCATGAAAACAAGTATTGAGAACGTGACAAGCATTAAAATTAGGGAGCCGGAACAGTGGAGAGAAGGTAGCGATGATACTTTCTGGTCGCGAGATATACACGTCAGTACCGAGAACGGGGACATATTTTGTCTTACCTTATATAGTAACGGTGGCGATGAAGAAGGTGAAGGCGCACCTGTACATTTTTCCGGTTATATAGTATAGGTTAATACCACTCTACACATTTTTATTAAGTGTGTAGACTAGTGCTAACTTGATAAAAGGAAACTAAGACAATGAGATTCAGAAAAGATAACAATGGAAACTATACCATTGTGACAAATTACCAAGACGGGACAGTTAAAGAAAAAACATTTAACAACCTTATAGCTGCTGATAATTACTTGCAGCGACAGAACGCAAAGACTATCGGTTATCGAATAGCCAAAGGCATAAAGTCTGTCCAATGGAAAATAGGAAAATATCAAGGTGGTGGGTTCTTTTCTTTGCCAGATTCTTATCTGGATAGCAGGAAATAAAATGAGAACAATGAAGCAACTAAACAGTTATCTAGCAAAAGCTAGCAATAACCGATTAAAAATCTACCACGGTAATGGCTATTTTTATTATGAACAAACAGACGAAGAGTTTAAAAAGAACAAGCACAAAGATGTTCCAGAAAGCGAGTTTATTTGTTATATAAATCATCTCACCACGGAAAAGTGGAAAAGATATCTAGATCTTGCCATAGAGGAATATGACTTACAGGAATAAAAACAATGCAATACTTAACAGCTAAAAAACCTAGCAAGCCAAAGTCTAAAGAGATTGGGCTTGTTATGTATGAAGGCGAGAGCGCGATAGATAAAAAGCCAATAGTGGTTATTGCTACGCT
>CEOH01002898.1_pt1 | contig 10945 bp, 3 predicted proteins | sample 530311 | NCBI WGS metagenome assembly CEOH01 (sample SAMEA2619923, study PRJEB7988) | marine metagenome | biome: marine biome (ENVO:00000447); feature: deep chlorophyll maximum layer (ENVO:xxxxxxxx); material: "saline water (ENVO:00002010), including plankton (ENVO:xxxxxxxx)" | depth 60 m
AGAAGATGGTACTAAAATTTGGGTTAGACAAGCATCCGGTATGGAGCGCCTAAAGATTACCAATATACAAGGAAAGGCGTTTCGTAAGATGCGACACGCTGGCGACCCTACAGAATGGACTGACGAGCAAAACGAGGAGTTTGCTATATTAGTTGATGAAATGGGTGGCGGAATAGAAGCACAAATGGAAGAATGGATTGGTCCCTGTGTTATTGATGAAAACATAGATATTAATTTATTGACCTTTGATGAATTGAATACTATACTTCAATTCGTGCGTGGTGATGATGAAGAAGGCGCTGTACCTTTTCAGAGTTCCTGATAGTCGCACCTAGCCTTTGCATGGCTTTCAAAGGAACAACCCCCTCAGATTTATGGCTAAAGTATTCTGTTGAGGGTGGTCGCCGCCTAATGGAGTTAGACCTTATTATAGCGGCAGAAATTAACGATAAAATAGCGGAAGCAACAAAGGATGTAAAAGATACAAAAGGTATGGTTGCGCGACGCGACCAAAAGCGTCACCAACGCAAACTATTATCAAACAATAACGAACTACTCGGCATATTGAGAGATAGCGGGGTTCCTGTAGTGGAATCTAAGAGTGGAGAGAATTTGAATGATAGGGACTGAAATAGCACTCAATTTTCTTGAGTTTACACCATTAGCAGCAATTGCTTGTGCTGTTGCGATGGTAGTTCTTCGTGCTAGTGGTTCAAGGGTTTTCTTCGATGTAGTAGGTACTTGGCAAGCAACAAAAATGCTAACTGATGCCAACGCCACAGCCACAGTTCTTGAATCTCTTTACATGGATTCTTTGATGGCTATACAAGAAAGCGCATCAGAATTAGCACAAATGTTTGATTTTGTAGATGAGGTTATGCCTTTAACACAAGAAATAGAAAACGCTAGAGTTGAGTTTGAAAAGTTCGTAGATAATATGGATGAGGCTAAAGCGTTAGAGAATCAAATTCAAGACATAGGTTTAGCGTTTGGGTTTGCGGCTGATGAAGCCTTCGTAGCGGGTGCGCGTATGGCGCAACTTAGCGGTGTCTTAGGCGGTCAAGGCAGTACAGCAGTAGGAACAGAAATGGGTATGATGTTTGGATTAATTAGCGGTATGGAAACAGAAGCGGCCATGCAAAGACTAATTAACCTAAATCAACAAACTAAGTTTATGACCGAAAACATCGAAGAAGGTATGGAAGCACAAGAAAAGGCTAACATAATTAGGCGTGATACTATACGGGTTCTCGACCAACTTAACACAGTTGAGAACAGGTCGGCTGCTACTATGACGCAAATAACTTTCGTTATGAATCAATTTGCTTCACAGGCTCATCTTACTAATGAAAGTATTGCGGCTATGGCTGCTATGTCGGCTACATTGATTGAGGCTGGTGAGGAGCAAGGTAAGGGTGGTCGTGCGTTGCGTATGATTTACGCTCGTCTTGGTGCTGATACTAACGGCGCTAGAAGTGAATTAGAAAGATTGGGAATAGCAGTTTATGACGCAGATGGAGCCATGCGACCATTTAGTGATTTATTGCAAGAATTAGCAGTACATTATGAAGGTATGAATGATAAACAAAAGATGGCTACTGTTCAAACTGTTGCTGGTAATAGGCACTATACTCGTCTTATTAAACTACTTGAAAATGTAGATAGAGTAAGAGAACTTGAGTTAGAGGCGTTGTTAGCACAGTTCCCAGCGAGAGATGAATTGCAAAGAAGATTAGATTCTGAAATCTTCAAGTACGAACAAGCAGAAGCATCTCTTAAGAATTATAGTGCCGCATTTGGAAACTCCATGTTGCCAGCACTAACTAGGGTGACTGAACAACAAGCGTTATTCTATAAAACATTAGTTGGGTTTACTGAGGGTAAATTTGGTGGTGTCGTAAGTGGATTCATTATGATGTCAAGATTGATGTCTAATTTCGTTGGTCCTACAGCGGCAGCAATTATTGCTATCAAAAACTTACAAATTGCTATGCAAACACAGATATTGGTAAGTAGGGCATTAAGGGGAGAACAGATAGCCGGAAATCAAGCGATGGTAATACATAACTTACAAACCGGTATAATGATGCAACGAAAGCACGAACAAGTAATGGTTATGGAAAAGGAAAATGCGGTGTCTAGTGTTGCGGCCATGAGACTTAGAGAAGAAATAAACAAGCGAATAGTGCTGATAAACCAACTTGACCGAAGTAGCGCAAGTAGGGCGGCGCACGAAAAATGGCTACAACGGGATATAAACTCATTAAAACAATTGGGTGTTGAAGTAGAAATACTGACACAAAAAGAAAAGGCAGCAAAAGCCACAACAGATTTATTGAATAATAGTATGTTGCAAAGTAGTTTGGCGGCTACTCAATTATCAATAAAGTTAGGTGGATTAGGTAGCATATTTATGATGTTTTCAGAATCTGAGCGCGGTATGAGAGTAGGTATGGTTTTAACTACTGCTGCTATGGCTGTGCAAATGGCCCAAGTGTATAACAGCATTACTGCTATGCAACAAAAAAATGTAGTAGATGCTAGAAATATCGTGGTGCAGCAAACAACAATGATAACTTACGGAAAGCAAATAATCCAATTGTTTACTTTGACATCGCTAAAGAAGGCGTGGGCATCTGCTATGGTTATGGCTACAAAAGCAACAAGGGGTCTTAGTATAGCGATAAAAAGCCTACTGAGAGCAACAGTTATATTTGCTATTATTGATTTCGCTTTAAGCACTTTGGGAGAAACAATTGGATTATTTAATGATAATATCGAAGATATTAAAGTAGATGCTATGGCAGGTCAGATTGCTGATACTGCGTTAGTTATGGACTATCTAAGTATGAGTACAACTGAATTAAATGCCGCGTTAGAAGCCCAAGATACACTAATACAAGGTGTGGGCGAAAACGCAGATTCAACAAGCACTAGAATAGTAAATGCAGCAAATGCAGAAATAATTGCTATTAATGAAGTTTTGCAAATGCGTGAACTTGAAGAAATACAGTTGGAAGGCTCAATAGACCGAGTTAATGAATATATTGACGCAAAGGAAGAACTCAAAAGACTTGAGGAAGGCGAAAAGAAAGCCGGGTGGTTGGGTATAGGCACAAAATTGGATTGGCTCAATGAAAATGTCACTAAAAAGTTATTTGGTCGTTGGGGAGTCGGTGAAGGAAGTATAGCAAATGCATTAACTGGTGGTCTAGTAGATGATAAAGAGGAGGCCGCTAAGATAGTAGAGGATTTTGCAATTGACTTTGTGGACCTACACGACTTTATGAAAGACAGACATTTTGAAAACTATGCTGATATGGAACATACGCTTTTAGAATACATTAGAGTCGCTAACAATATCGGAGAAGATGAATGGATGGGAGGACTTGGTAGTTCTATTGAAGCGGCAACCGATGAAATCTATAACTTCAATAACGCAAGAGAAGAATTATTCTACGGTTTTGCATCTGATAGACTTACTGGCGACCTTGTAAGACAAGTTCACCAACAGGGTGTAGAAACACTTATTACTACTACAGAAGTAATTATGACTAATAATTTCAATGGCATGACAACAGCAGAAGTCGCGCAAGAGATTTTAGATGAAATAGAGAACGGAGCGAAGCGCAGAAACATTAACATTGATGCGATAGGGTGAGTGAATGGTAAGAAGCGTAAACAAAAAGTACCAAGTGTGGTTGGCTGGCTACTATGATGACTTTAACGGAGCGAGAGCAATACCGGATGACCGCAACCAACCAAGCGATACAACTTATTCGGCTACCAAAAGTCATTTTGGAAACCCAATGAACGGGGAAGCATTTATCAATCCTCGTTTTAGATTTTCGGTAGAAGAAAGAACTCAAGATTCAGCGAAGAAGGTTGCGTCAACCACTAACCAATATCTACAAAACGACGGTATTTTTGAGTGGCTTACATTTGATGATACTAGGCTATCTAACGATGCTTGGGAAGGTAGAGCGCAACTACAATATCCCGATGGTCATGTAGCCAACCGATATAAGTTCGACAATGATTCAGGTTATGGTAGTGATTTCTACCAACGATTTATCAATGGACATAATAGTAATGCTTCTTACATTGTACCTACAGGAGACAATGATGCTACTTTCGGTCATAGCGACATGAAAGCCTATGATGATACTAATTACAACGCAGACAATGCTGGGCTACACTCTACAACAGGAAACTTCGTACAGAGAGCGCATTTGACTGGGGTGTTTATGGGAGAAAAACTACAGCAAAATAGCAGTACCACAACTCCCGGCGAGATATTTCAAGAAATACATTCACCTTCAAAACAACCGTTCTTATGCATACAAGCAGCAAGAAAAACAGATACAGATTCTAATACTACACCAAGTATAATATATGATGGTCATTTGAATACTCGTCTTGACGGAGATATATTTACCGCAAGAATAGCATTACAAAGTATGATTTCAAGTGGCACTTGGTCGGATGTAGGTATTCATTTTGAAGTAGGGTTTCCTGTGGCACAGGCTGGTATTTTGAACGATGAAGGATATACAGGAACACCAGCAGTTAATTTTACTCTCGACCTTGATGATATTAGTTATGATACCCAAGCACTTTTGGGCGGTGGTAGTTATGATACACCACAAGTGACAATAGATAATGCTTGGTTAGATATTGACTTTGTATTTGATTATACCAATAATAAATTCAAGGCATACTATAATGGAACCGAAATTACTTCTACTAACTCTACAGCCGGGTCTTATAGTAGTGGTTATACTATGTCCGGTGGGTCTGCAACTACGGCTTCTAATTTATATGGTTATCAGATTACTGTCACTAATACAGGTAGTAGTGGTACAAGTGGGTTTGTATCTTATTTGATGCTTGATAGAGTAGGTCTTGTGAGGTATCTTACTGATGATATTTCTACTACAGAAGAAGTACATATTACAGAATTAAACATACAACAAACAGTAAATGGAATATCTACATGTCAAATTAGTATTGCAGATGACCCCGATTTAACTGGGGGAGTAAGAGGCGCTGCTGCTACTGATTATGTACTTAATCTTAAAAACCTATTTGTCGCCTCTACGCCCCTAGATTGGAACCTATTAGTTTTTGCCGACTCAACTAGCAGAATTGATAGGCCCGTATGGAAAGGGGAAGTATCTACTTTTAACATTAAAGAAAAAAGGCGTAATAGAATTATTACTTTATCGGCGCAAGATACCATGAGTTATTTTGATAAACAAATACCATTATGGGATGTAGGACAAAAGGGGCAAAACACCTCAGAAGATTCTACCGACTATTGGAGTTATGATGCTCACGGCTTTAGAAATGCTATGTATCTTGGTGCAGATAAACTAAAAATACTTGATGGAAATGTTGGTTTTGAATCTGACAGTTCATACGCGGAAACAGCAGACCAAAGAACACAACTAGGTTCAGGACACCCCATACAGATGTATAATAATGAGGACACTTATGGACCAAATAGTATAGAAGATGATTACGAAGGTTATGCAATAGACGGGTTTGTTCAAAAGGTAGGCTCAACAAACACGATAGCGATTATGAAAGATTCATCGCACGGTATTACTACATCTGTTCCTTCGGGTGGAGTAAATATGCAAAGCACAAACCATAACGGTAGTGGTTTAACAGTAAGTGCTGTGAGTGGTGCTGATGTTGAGTTTGCTAATACAACTCTTGCTTATGCACCCGAAACAGCAAAAATTGTCTATATAGGTAAATACCCAAATGTTCCTGAATCAGAAAGAATTGATTACTATACTGCTACAGGTACAATACAAGGCGACCCGTATTTTGACTGGATAACAAATGTCCTTAATGTTGCCCCATCAACAAATAATTGGCCCGCTGGTACAACAGTTCTTAACAAACTTTATGTCTATTTTGATGCAGACCCTAATTTAGAAGAAGGAGATACTTTCTATATTAATAGAAAAAATGATGGTGGTAGTGGTAATCTTACTGCGGCTTATAATGTAAAACACACAGTAAATCGTATAGTAAAAATCCGTAATTATTTTGGTAATACTTATGGTACAGGAACTTATCTTGCTACCAACTTAATGTATTTGTGGGTAGTCAAAACAAATACTGATTACGACGGTGCTGAAAATCACGGTGTATATGCAGCAAACGCTTATGCTCCTTCTGATGTTTTGTTAGTAAGTAGTAATAGGTTTTCTTGGTCGAAAGATACTGGAACAATTAGTAATGTTTTTGGTACAAACCAAGAGACAATTAAACATAGACCTATTCACGCACGATGGATGCGTGACCTTAGCAATTCATTGTGGTTTAAGTATCACTTTGGTATAGTAAAGAGGGACCCCAAAGACGAGCCCCCACCAGCCCCACAAACAGGTCATATTGCTGGTACTTCAAACGCTAGTTATAGTAGGGTTAGCGTGAGCCAAACCCTTTCACCTACTACTACCGTAATACAAGTTGACGAAACAGCCTATGATGCCGCACCTAATGCTGGTGTTGCAGAAATATGGTCAACACCGAATGTATCACCAGCACAATATACAAACGCAACAGAGTTTAAGGAAAAATTTATCTACAAAGGAAAGGCCACTACTGGTAGCGCGTGGTATCTTATAGGGGTACAACATATTCATGGCACTTACGCAATAGATTCTTCTTATAATTATTCGGAGAATGGAACCAACAAACGCATTTATCTCAAGTTCCAAGATTTTGAAGATGATTACAAACATATATGGTTGCTTTGGTCAGATATGAGAAACAACGGAAATGCTGACGCTGATGGTAGCGAGAGAAAAACAGACTTTGGTTTACAATATCCAGTAAACGAAAATTATGATTTTGATTTATATTTTGCTGACCAAGTAGATGCTAACGGAAACATAGACAAGTTTGGTAGCCTTAATGTGGGAGAGGATTTAGATGTTTGGAATGTTGATGCTACAACAGAACCAATAACCGGAATACCATTCTCAAAACCAGTTGACTATAACTCAAAACAAGCAATTGCTCTTACAGATAGCGGTAGTAAACTAAGAATAACTACAAGCGAAACTGGTACTGTTGCTGCCGGTGATTATATCTATATCATTAATAGTACGAGTCATGATGGTGCGCACTTAGTAGATTCAGTAAGCAACGATACCTATATACACACAACCACTACTTATGTTGGAAACGGCGAAGGTACGGGCGGTGCATATTATTGTCCAACTACAGAAGATGCATTAGATGTGTACCACGATTGGGAAAATAAGGGAGGTGCATTTTTAATCATTGATGCCGCGAAGTTTTTCAATCTCAACACACATATAAACGGTGGTAAAACAGGCCAAGATGCCGGAGGAAGAACAGACTTACAAAATTATGTTGTTGAAGGAAGAAGTGGTTTCCCTGCGCTTATAGATAATTATTGGACTGAGGCTCTTGCATCTTACCAAACTACAGGAGATATAACAAAAGAAAATAAAAACCAAAACTATTTAATTTCTTCTGCAACTTTAGCAAGTATTGGTTTCGTAGATGGTTTAATAGGATTACCTGTAAACGACGCATCTTTGTTTCAGGATAAAGGTATGGGTAAACTAATTACTGTGTACCAACAAAACAGAAATGAAAATCCGGGCGATATTAATTATTTTGCATGGGATGGTAAATTAGAAACAGAAGTAGATGGAACAATTGATACTGTTAGTTCGGAGACTACAGTAGCCGCACAAGCCCCATATACGGGCTTCTCTGTAGTAAATATAGTCACCGATGATAATACATTTGAAACCGATGGTATAAAAACAGGTATGGTTATAGAAAGGACTAACACATCAGGTACTATTACTTACCATAACATATATAGTGTAGTTGGACAAAAAGAATTACAAGTTGTAAGCGATGGCTCTTGGGCAACCACAGATACTGTTAAAATACCCCAACAACTAGCAAAGATATATGTTATAGACGGAACACATATAACAGAGTCTATTTCACAAGATTTGCTAAATCTTGAATCTAATTTGTGGGAAATCTATGATGCGATGGCAGTTGATTGGTCAGACTTAGGAATTAATATGAGTCTTGGTACTACAAGTGGTAGCGAAACAACACCAATAGCATACGAAGTACACTCTACTGTTTATTCTGCGTATATGTTGCGTTTGATGATGCATATTGATGGTTTCTATGAAAGCGAAAACGGAGGAACATATTGGGATAGCGACAAGTTCCGTATGTTATGGAATGCGGCAATCATGGACACTTGGTTGCCATCAGCGAGAATTAATTCTATGTTTGATATAAACAATGTTCCAGTCACTAAGATGATGACTACCTACAATGATACTTCTTCAAATGATTCCTACGGGTCTATTATGGATAGTAGAGGGAAAACATTAGGGGCTCTTATAAGTTCTATACAAGAAAAGACTGGCTATGGTACTACAAATAGCCTTCACACATCATTTTCATATCTAATAGGCAAAGACAACAGATTTGAGTTTAGACCAAAATATAATTCAGGTCTAGTATTCAACAGAGATAACATACATATTGGTAGCATAAGAACCAACTTAACAGGACAAATAACAAATGTTCGTGTATATTACAACAATGGTTTATCCTTTGTTGATTGGCCTTCTGTAAGTCTAGGAGATACTACAAGATGGAATATAGTAAATCATCCTGAAATAACTTCGGGTGACGAAGCCTTGCTTGTCGCTAAACAAGAGTATGATTTGAGAAAAACTAATCCACTTGAATTATCTATTACTCCAATACTTGAAAGCGATGTTGAACATAAAATGATAGAGAGTGGAAGATATGGCTATATAGCAGACCCTTATATTGCTTTAGCAGGTACAAATGATACTGTAGCAAATGTATGTAATTGGTCTATTCTTGGTACTGGCGGTGTATTGTTCCCCGGAATGGTTAATGCGTTAGATGGCAACATAAATGTGGATATAGACCCATTAGAAACTAGATATGGTTCCTCCAAAGACACTAATGCTGCTGGAGATGTAGAGTGGAAACATAACTATTATTGGTATGGAAGTAATTCTATTTCTAACGCTGTACAAATAGTGCATATACCAAACAAAACACCGCTTACTAATAGTAATGGGCACTCTATGAGAATGACTGTTGATTTGAAAAACCAAACAGGCACAAGCATAGATGAAGCAGAGTTTGTAGTGACAATAGCAGATTATAACTATAGTAATGATAAAGACAAAACAGTAAGTGGTGCTACTTCATCTATGGTAAGCACAAAAGATGTAAAACATAGTGGGTTTTATGAGATAGATATTCCAAGTACATACGGAGCAGTTGCTGGCGCAAAAATAGTATTTTCGTTTAATGCAGAATACTGTCGTGCCCTTCTACGACACAGGTGCGGCGACCCTACACAAACAGCACACGGGTCAGCAGACTATATTTTAGATAGTAGCGTGGATAATGGAAGCGGGTCAACAAACTTACATAGTATTTTCCCATTGGGATTAAGAGTGTATAGCGAAATGGGGGGTGGGTTTAGAGATGCTAGAAAGTGGTGGTATGCACCACGCATTCAGATTTGTCGTGATTTATCATACACCCCAGCAACTTATGTTAGTGTGACGGATGCTGGTTTGGAGTTAAATTCGGAACCTATGGTTATACAAGACATTTTATGGAAGGTTCCATCAGGTAGAGCAGAAGAAGTAAGTCTAGTATTAGAAAGGGATGAGTCTATTGCTACTGGTGGTCTAATATCTTATCTTTTCCCTAAACATTCACCCGGAAGGCAGAGTAGTTCTCCTGTAGGTGGCGGTGGCGACGATGGTAGTTATCAAGAGCCACCAGTAAACGGTAGGCCACCAGTAAATGATTCTGATACCTTGACTGACCCAAGCAAACAAAAGCCCGGAGGCAACACTAGAGATTCTACTGGCACTATCTATGATGCATCTAGTGGTATAGGATTAGGTAGCCTTTCGGGTACTACCTATGGTAGATTAAGTGGTAGGATGGACTTACCAAATAACGACCTTTCGGGAGACTCAAAGTTTTCTGTTCTAGGTCAAGGGAAAACTGGTAGTACACCTTCAACCAAGAGAGGTATTGAAGGTATGGGTGTAGATATACATGTGACTGGTGGTTCAGCATCGGTAACAGCAGACGGGTATATGTTTGGTGGTAAGGGTCTTTTAGGTGTAGGAGATGCCGTAGCAACATCACAAGAAACAAACATAGAGACTACATTTACTATACCTACAGATATTTTGAGTAATAGACTTACAGTACAAGCAAATATAACGCATAGTCCCTCGGTAGGAAATACTGTAAGCACAACATTTACAAGAGGAATACTATATATTACTGTCACCATAGAAGAAACTGGAGAAACTATTACTAACGAAGTCAAAGTAAGAACAGGAATCAGAAATAAAACTATAACTTTGTTGTCAAATAAACCCATTACAGGGCTTAGAAACTCCGGTAAAAAAGTTAAGATAACAATAACTAGAAAGGCTGGTATAGGAGAAGATAATGCCGACACAACAGGTATAACAATACATAACTTGGATGTAAAGATGCAGAGAGCGTCTGCTCACACAACTTCTATATCCAATCAGTTTTCGCCTAATTAATAATCTTCTCTAAGCGAAAGTATTGCGCGGGCCTTTCTTCTTGAAATACCATTAACCCCCATCAGCGCCTTCTGTGTAGTTCCTTTCCTTAGTATGCTTGGTATGCTACCGAACTCCGCTAATAAATCTTCTGCTTGACCTACGGTGACACCATCCACAGAAGATAGAATTTGGATTCTTGGGTCTAGTTTAGATTTTTTAATGGCATTTTTTTCTTCTGTTTTATGGCGATAATATGCTAACCCCTGTTGTGTATGATTAACGACAAGCCATTCTACAAACTCGTC
>CEOH01011054.1_pt1 | contig 10906 bp, 21 predicted proteins | sample 530311 | NCBI WGS metagenome assembly CEOH01 (sample SAMEA2619923, study PRJEB7988) | marine metagenome | biome: marine biome (ENVO:00000447); feature: deep chlorophyll maximum layer (ENVO:xxxxxxxx); material: "saline water (ENVO:00002010), including plankton (ENVO:xxxxxxxx)" | depth 60 m
TCGATCGATCGATCCCGAGTCCGATCGTCGATCCGTCTGTCAGTAATAAGGGTGGGTGGGAGGGTGGCGGCGGGTCTATCGCTCCACCATTATAGTCGATCGATCAGTCGATCCGTCGATCGATCCTTCACTCGAACCGAGTCGGTTCGTGACCTCTCCCTCGATGGTTTGGGGAACTCGTTTCGTGATGAGCTGCGTCAGTCGATCCAGGATCTGGTCCTTGCTCAGTGCGTCGATCTGTGCGGTCAAGACCTCGCGTCGATCGATGTAAAGCCCACCGACCTTCCCTCGGTGGATCTCGGCTGTGATAGCCGCGTTGATTTGGCCCTGCCCCCTCGCCTCCTCCCTCAAATCATGAAGAGCGGAAAGATGACCTTCCATAGAAACTCTATCTCTTTCTGCCTCTTTCATTTCCTGCTCTATTAGGTAATTTCGGAGAAGTGGGTTGTGATTGAGTAATACGCTGCCCTGTCTCTTAGCGGCGTTGCGGTTCTTCGTGTAACCCGCTTTCACCGCTGCTTCTGTAGCGTTTTGGCCTTTCAGATACTCTCGTGCGAACTTCTTCTGCTTAGGATTCAGCGGTTGCCACTTCTTACCATCAGGGTCGACGTAACCGTTTCCGTCATCAGCAGGTGTCATGGGAGTGTACTGTAAGTGTTTCATCCAACGCTTCCGAGGTGTTTCGATGGGTGAACTATATATTAGAATGAAAATAAAATATAAAAAACGAAATGTTTTGCTCACGCCCTCTCTTACTTATTCTCTGTTTCATTTCTAATAACTCATAGATTTTCTATTACTTTTGACACTCACCAAGATCCACTGTTCTCGAGACTTTCAACGTGATTCTATTACTTCTATTACTCTATTAGTCAATTCTGTTGAAAAAATAAAAAAAGTTTTTATTTCTAAATAGAACAATAACCGTAATAAATCGGCCATTTCCAATAGCACTTTAGTCCTTTACTATGCGCGTTTTGGTACTTTATACTATACGCTAGCCCCGCTTTTACACGGGCGGGATTTTAGAAAGATAGAAAGGTAGAAAAAATGGATCTAAAAGATATAACCATGGAAATGTTTTCCGAAAGACCTACTACGACTACTAAGTTTAGTAGGGAGTTGATTGATATTTTGGCTAACCCCGAAAATACGATTAACGAAATGAACCCACTGCGTTCCGAGACTATGTCGTTAAGGTTGATAGAATTAGACTATCCCGCTGACGCGCCTGCTTACGGTACTAGAATAGATCATTGGGGCGAGGCCGCTGACCTTGCTGAAATGAACTTTAAGCCACTGTATAAAATGATACCGCCTACGGAAACGGTAACAGTTACGCGATGGTTTGAAACTGACTACGGGGAACCAGGAACGTGGGAGACTGTTATGTGGAGCGATCCTGATACGGGTAGTACTCGAATGACAGGAATAATTCACGACACTCACTGTAATCCATACCTAGTTAAAATTATCTGAGTGGTTCTCCGAGCGACTTCTGAAAAGAGGTCGTTCTTGGAAACACTACGTTTCATTAACTAACAAAAAGGAAAAGATATGTGCGATAACAGAATAGAGGTTACAGTACCAAAAGGCTACGACTATAAGATTGTTGAGTACCGTTGCGGATCGACCGGAATATACGGTCAGATGATCCTGTGTGAGAAATGCGAATCACAGCGAGAGCATCGCGAGTCATTAGCCGAAGCAGATAATGCGTGGTTACGATCTGCAGGATGGGGAGAAATATAGTGAGTAAGAAAAGACAAAAGCGAAACGAAAACGCCTTCCGAAAAACGGTTGGTATGGAACTTCTAAGAAAGCGACGCGCAGCCAAGAGACGTGCTGCACTAGAAGCTGAGAAGGAGGCACTTCATGCGAACGGTTAACATCGAAATACTCGAAGGTGGTCAAGGGTACGACGGGTTTCTTAAAGTGACTCGAGACGTATGTTTGACCTACATCAACGTACCAGGATATGAAGGAAGACAAGACAGGTATCATGCGGAACTTTACGCTTTTTGTGGAAACGGAGACATTTACAGTGTCCACCCGCCTCGCGATAAGTTAGCAGGGATACGCTGGAAAGTTAGTGACTTCGAACGAGAAGAGCTACGTGAGAAATGTCCACGGTTTGCAGAACTAGACAAAGAGATTTGTTAACGAACCACGGTTCTAGATTAGCCCGCCACTGAGCGGGCTTTTTTATGCGTTGCTCCTATTCTTCATCAAAGTCTCCCCAATCCTTACGGGCGGTCGTTTCGTTGTAACCGAGATAGTATTCAGCTCTCTGTTCGTCGCTCATGTCTTTCTTCTCAACTCGATCCGACGCATAACTATCGCCTTTGTAATAATGAGGGTCGGGGGGCCGATGGTAATACGCATCGGCTGATCCTCGATCGTGGGGGGATCCGTGTCTTTTATTCACTAAACTTCTCCTCCAAATTCTTGACCAAGCCTCGAGGTAAGTAGTCGTGCGGGTTATCGTAACCCTTATCAACGTCTTTGGTGTAGATCGACTCGCCTCTTAGTTTGATGTCGAAGATCATATAATTATGAATCCCCCAATGGTCGCACTCGACCTCGTACCCCTTGTCCTGAATAAAGTCGGCTACGATATCGGTTCCGTTCCAACCGTCACCGTCCCCGAATCCGAACTTGTCGAACGCTTCTTCCCATTCCCATTCGATTTCTTCTCTAGGCATATTCTTTCTCCTTTCTATCCTGAATAAGGTGTATCGTACCAACGTGTTGGTTCATAGTATGTGGCGGGGCCGTTCGTCCACACGTCGAATTTATAATACATTCCTGGATATTCTTCTCCTCGTGGGTCTTGCCAGTGGAATGTAACTACTTCGATGGGGCCGAAGTTTTTGTGATCAACATCTGTGATGTTTTCGTGCTTAGTTAAATCAACTATAAACTCTTCTATGGTCGGGCTTAGTTCGTGTAGGTTAAGGTCGCTAATCTCTTTTTCTTTAGGTCTTTCAATAACCCCCCAATCTTCAGGGTCACTCAACACCCAGAACTCGTCACTCAAGTAATGTTCGATAAGCTCTGTTCCCTCTATAAAGAGTTGTCCATACGCATTTCTCATTTCTTTCTTCCTTTCTATCTTTCTAAAATCCCGCCTACGGGCGCGGGGGCTACGTTTAGGTTAACCCGCGACTACCCGATAGTAAAGCACTAAACGACGAGTCCCAACAGCTGTATTATGAGTACCTGTAGTTATTATTCTTTCGGTGTTAATACTAGTCGCTCCCTGTCGAATCCTGGTCGTCTACTAGACAATCCAAATAACTTTTTCTTCTCGCTCAGTGGCCTATCTGCACTGGCTCCTGCAGGAACTTTTTCGATCGATCCTCCCTTCTTGAGGAACTCTTCGACTTGTTTATTTATCTCCTCGCTATCCATTTTTACCTCTTTAGTTATCGAGTAGAACTGGTTTCTAGTGTAGTAGTCGGAGCGATTCACGTCAAATTCAAGAGTAGCAAACGCACCGTAAGACTACTCCCCGATGCAGACGCACTTCATCGCTCCTTTTTCTCCTTGACCAACATACTGCGATGGTCAGGTGGCGAGAACGGCTATGAATAAACCGCAGGAATCTCCAACAGACGCTACTACTCGCCAGTTTCAATGATGCATCGATCCTTCTTTATGCCCTTAGTCTCGCTGGTATCACCACCGAGTAATTGCAATCGTCACAACACTGTCCTTCTGCCACGGGTCTAGCATTATGCCCGTGAGTCCAGAAAATGTCACCTTCCGGAGTACGTTGGGGTTCGATCGCTTCTTTACAGATTACACAGTTTTCCAGTTTTACTGGTTCCAGGAATCTTCCGTTAGGGTCTTCTTCCATTTTCATTCTTCTCCTTTTCTATGTCTAAATAAAAAACACTGGTGCTCGACCTCATTGATGTAGTGAGCTATATATACCCAATCGTCATCTTCCATCGTATAGATATATAATCCGACTGGTCCCATCGCACCGTGAACATCACCTGCATGCTGTCGTTTCGAAAATTCTATTGTTTCTCCCACAACTAGGGCTATATCGCTCGAGTCGTCCATTGCTTGTTGGGTATCGTCGTCGGCGATAGGCTCCCACGTAAGTTTATCTGCTGAGTCAAATCTAGTAGTTTTCATTATTGCTCCTGATTATCTTCCTATAAATTTAATGTCTGAGTCTGGAATAACCTGATACGCGCCTTTGTTGTACGCAGGTGCAATCGTCGCATTCGCAAGCGGTCGTGATTCGACTTTCCCCGTAGCATGAGTCGTAGGCTCACGCGAAGGGTAGTCGGCTCGTGACTGCCACTCAGGTTGTGGTTTACGTTGCAGTGGCCGGAATGGTGGTTCCGGCCTTTTTCTGTTTGGGAGCATCTTGTATCTACTTGGCACGCTGTTCCTCTACAAACTTATCTGCATCTTTCATGAACTCGTCAGCTAGGTTCTTCATATTCTCAACGTCTTCTAGCAAACTGGTCTCAGGCTCGTGGTCGAAGATACTCTTGTCTTGAGTATCGTAAGTACTGTCGAACACACCTGACTGCTGCAGCTTCTCGTTGAACCCTATGTAGTAAACACTGAACTGATCGCGGTTATGTTCATTAGTGTCTATAGACTTCGCGTAAAGCCAGTCGCTAAAGTGTTTAAGACGGTCGACTATCGAACCGCCGATCTTGTACTCTCGTACAAGCGACATACCCTTGTTGTCAGGCAGGATATCGGCAGGCGATACAATACTGTAGAACACTGCTTCCATGTACATACCTGACATGATGTGCTGGAACTCTTCCTGATCTTTCGATAGGATGTAACTGCTTACTGCTTCGAATGCGTGTCTACCGTAGTCGCACATCGCACTGGTGTGGTGTGTCGAAAAGTTACACGCTTCTAGGTAATAAGGTCGCAGGATGCGATCCTTGAACTCACTTGCAAGAAATGTTTTCATACTTTCTCCTTTCTCGTTATAGTCTACGGCCCGTAGGCCGCGCCAATTTATACTTTACTTAGGGACTACCTGAAAGTAAAGCACTAAGCCGAGACCGTGGGGTCCTCGTCAAAGTCTAAAACTTCTTTTACTATGTCTTCTATGTCGTCGAGAATTTCTTGCGACCATTGTAGATAAATACTCTCACCTAATCCTATCTTTCCATGTTCGGTACAGAACACAGATGTTGCTATTTCTTCGATAAATATCTTAACCACTCGTTGTTTGAGAACATCTTCGTTCTCAGCGATGTACTCACGAATCGCCTGTTCTGTTCTCTTCATTGAGTTCTCCATGCCCCTAGATAAAACTGGCCATTATCTTCATCTTGTCTTAGCCGAGTGGCTAATTTTTTGTGTCTGACGTCTTTCGAATCAGGGCGACGCTTGTGATGCACCATACATCGAATAACTTTCGCTCTCATTTTTTCCGCAACTTTACGGCTGGTATACGGTCCCATTTCAAACGAGTCACCAACCTCTAATTGTTCAACAGCGACTCGTAATTTAGACTTGCTGCGTCCTGGAGGAAGCGATCCTCCCTCACGTGAGTCTGGAAGCGGTACATTCTTTCTAATTTCTATATCCATATTTCCCCTGCATTGGAATTGATAGGCCCGTCTTCGACCACACGGACGGGTACGTGCTAACAAAGCTAAGGTGTAGCTTCGGTCTAATACATTGTCTCCGCGTCTACTACTATTCGTCGGTGCAAGTTCGGTGGGATCTCAGGAAGTTTCCTGGTTAATAACATGAACCATCCACACTTGTCACACTGTACCGCGTTGTACTTCTCTTCATCAGGTCTATCAAAACTAAACCACTCTCCGCATTTTTGGTCAGGACATATTGTTGCATCGCCTTCCATTAATTCGTAGAGTATGTCTAGCTCCTCGCCTTCTGCGTCGTAAAAATCATTGAACGTACTCTGTAGAAAATCTCCGTCTGATTCGAAGGAGTTTCTATAGTCTGTGCTGTACCTTCTTCTTGTTCCGTTGTACTCGACTATGGTATCGAGTGAACCGTCATCAACTATTCTTGCTTTCATAGTCGACCTGCTATTGGAGTTCCTAACACTTCATCACGTCTCCAATATCCTGTTCTTAGGTAAGACTCTACGTCTGCCCAGTATTTTTTCATGTCGGGATCTGTCGTTCTGTTTCCCGCTTCCTTGACCGATTTAATTCGGTAACTTGTACTCTTTCTCATACTTTTCTCCGAAAACTGGGGAGGCCGAAGCCTCCCGTTTAGTCTATACAAGCTCTATGAGCCCCTCTGCCAACAAGTCTTTTGTGTACTCGTTAGCAATACGCTTCTTCTGTTTCTCGGGGTTTTTGGTACGGGCCATATCTAAGTGACCCTCCTCAACCGCGAGATCAACAAGTTGCGATATAGGAAATGATTGTCTATCAAATTCCTTGCTTTCGATATCCTCTAAGGCATTCCCCAAGCCACGAAACTGTGGGGTTTTCTTATCGACATCTTTTATAGACTTAGTTGTTTTCTTGTACAACTTCCTCGCTCTGCCACGAGTGGACGCCTCGGGTAGAGGCACACTCACAACAGGTGCGGGTGTTTTCGATACTGTCTTAGCGACAGTAGGTTTCTTCGTCGTAGCTTTCGCTACCTTCTTCGCTGCGGCCATAATGGTTCTCCTTTCTATTAGCCATTCTTCTTTCTGCCTACTAAGTAGGAACAACTAGCGTAACGCAGGACGTTACGAAAGTAAAGCACTAAGAACACTAGTGCCTATTCTTTAGATCAGGGTCTTGGTTAACGTAAGCACTTGTTGGTTCACCAGTGTCGAAAAACTTTCCCGTCTCAGGTGCAAGTGTATTCTCTGCTACTAGTGCCAGAAGATCTGACGTTCGTTTTTCAAGAACCTTCAACTGTTCACAGTAGTGGTCTAAACGCTCTGCCGTAGTCCCAAGCTCTACAGCCATCGCCATAAGCTCGCCGATTACGTCAATTTCATCTTTATTATCGGTCATTCGATCCTCCATATCCTAACCCCACTCACTTCATTCTCGAGCTTAACACGCGCCGTGAATTTCCATTCGGGGTCTTGTTTTTTAGAAAATCCTCTAAACGACTGGTCTAGACGATTCTTGAGCTTTTTAGCATTATCGTCAGGGTTGTCGTCAGGTATGAAAAATTTTGAAGCGTAAACTTTTTTGCCTTTCTCTTCCCTCGGAGCATCAAATTTTTCCCAAGGAACTTGGGTTTTACCTCTGATGTCTGTAGGAATATCGTAGCTATAGTCTAGCTCGAAGTCGTCGTCACTCATTCACATCTCCTGTCTGGTTGAACTCTGCGAGAGACAGCTCGTCACAGAATCGGACTGTGTCTTCGGATAGTTCGCACTCTTGTAGTTTCATCTTTATAGCTACGTTGCGAGAAAGGTCTCGACTAAAGTTCTGTAGCTCTTCAAACTCTGAGAGTGGGTTGTCTAGCAGATCAGGATCTGCTAGTTGGTTGAGACACCACCAGACCTTGCTGATGGTGTCTTCGTCTACAACGATTGCGTTCTTTAACTTCTGAACTCTTCCCACTACGCTGCCCTCGCGTATTCAAGAGCTAAGTTCAACGCTTTCGTCTTACGGTTAGAAGCATCTCCGAACATCGCGTTGTATACTTTATTGTCGCCACCGCGCTGGTGATCTTCAATAAATGTAACCGCGTTTAGTGCGCCCCACCAAGTGCCCTTGGCAGATTTCAGTTGCGCTCCAGGAGATTCTTCAAGTGAACGTCGAGTTAGTTCAGCGTATTTACTAAACTGCTCGCGTAAGAGGATAGGCTCGCCAATCTTCTTGCCTTCTTCTTTGAGCCGTTGTTGCTCAGCGTACTCTTTGTACAATGTAGGCTGCTGTACCCTAGTGACAAACTCAAGTACCTGACCTTCCGTAGCTTTCTTGGTAGAAAGAAACTTCACAGCATCTTTGAACTCGGTACGCATATCTTGTATAACGCCCATCGTTTTAAGAGCTTCGGCCTCTCGTACTTCGTCAAATACAGAACGGTGTGACATACGAAACTCGTTTTGTGCTTGGCTACGCATTGCCATCTGCAATGTGTTGTTGCACACAACACGAACTTCCGTTCCTCGTATGTTCATGGAATGTCCTGGTTGGTGCGGTTGATGAAACAATACAAAACTGTTCATTTCATCGCCGCCGATAAGTTCGTACGCGTCATTAATACGCGCAAGACCCCATATGCTCTGGCCGTTCTTTAAGCTACCCGCCGTTTCCATAGTGATGTCGGCGTGCTTAGAAAACTTCTGAAAGAAATCGAAGATACGCTCGTTTTGTATGGGTTGGTAATCGCTACCGCACGAACCAAGTATTGAGTTGTCTGAGTCGCGTACTAGGTCAAAGCGATCAGGGTTAGGTAGAAGTTGCAACGCAATGTTGCCATCTTCGTCAGGTTCGTATTGATTCATAGGAATCGCTGACGTCCAAGTGTTACGTTTAGTAACAGTCCAGTCAAGCCCTGCGGCTTCCATCATTTCATATGGCGTTAGGTCAGGTTGTACTGCAACACCCTCGCGGTGCCATGGTACTTCTCCTGAGTACGCCATCGTTTCTACTGCTGCTGCCATAATTGGCCTCCTTATTTCAGTTCTACTTTCTTTGGTAGGCGGTATGCCGCGCTACTTTTTATACCTTAACCGCCGACGTTTAGAAAGTAAAGCACTAAAAAATGAATTTAAACAGCTTCTCCCATTCGTAAGGAGGGCTAAGACTAACGTGTAAGTCACTGTTCCAATTCACTTTTCCCTCTAAAAACTCTTCTAGTTCATACTCGGAAATGTCAAACGCTCGTAGCTCTTTGTCTTTTTTCACTAGGATGAAACAGTTCCCTCCGCTCATGTTTCTGTTATGCATCCAGACAATCTGAAACTCAGTCAGAGTTAGTTTATTTCCTTTGATTGATTTCAGTTCGATCCAGACTTCTTTCCCTGCATAGCAGACATTGACATCAGGCACTCCTCGAGCAGTCCCTCCAGTCTCGATCCTTTGAACATGGGCTTCTTTGGGAAGGTTAGCTTTCAGTAGCTTCCAGAGCGATGCTTCTTGTGGCATTAGTTCTCCTGTCGATGCTGTGCATAATAATCTCCCTGACCATCTGAACAACGCTGTACGATTTGCCAGACTCGCTGTTTAGTCAAGCCGTAATCTTTTCCGATCTCTTCCAGAGTCTTTTCCTCCTCTGAGTATAATCGAAAGATTTCAAGATTCCTTTTTTCAAATTTAGATATTTTCTCCTGAGTAAGACTCTGTATCCTCATTCTGCTTCGCCCCATGTTTGTCCTTTTTCGTAATCCACTACTAGTGGAACCTTTAGTTCAACACAGTTCACCATCTTGTCGATAATGAGCTGAGCTTGCTCTTCTGTCTCGACCGAGTAGTCGAGTTCATCGTGAACTTGTAGATGTGGAACAAGTCCCTCTTTCCACAAGTCACGCATTGCAAGTTTCGTCATGTCAGCTGCTGATCCCTGGATCAATCTGTTAAGTGCTTTGTAGGTAAACGATCGTTTGATCGACTGACCATATTTATCGAGTGCTTCTTCGTGAGGTAGAGGAGTCGATCGTTCGCCGTGGCTAGGCTCCCACAAATCGAAGTGACATTTTCGACCGCCGAGTGTTGTAATGTAGCCTCGCTGGTCTGCCATCCGAGTACACATCGATTGTATCCCTTTAATAAAAGGTACTCGATCGTGATATTTGTTCAACAGCTGAAACGCTTCTTCTGACTCGAGTCCGAGTTCTCGAATTAACTTGTCTTTGCCCATTCCGTAAGTCAAGCCGAGATTGATATTCTTAGCTTGCTTTCTAGGTATGTCAGCCATATCTGCTACGATCTGATGAAAGTCTGCATCTTGGCTGGAGTAGGCTTCTACTGCCTCCTCTGCTCCTGTAAGTCCGAGCAATGATGAGTAGTGCACCGTGATTCTAGGTTCTTGCTGAGAGTAATCGAACACTCCCCAATGTGCTCCTTCTTCAGGAATAAACAGCGATCGAATCATCTTACCGATCTCAGGATCTCTAGCAGGAACTTGCTGTAGGTTTGGATTCGAGTAACTAAATCTACCTGTGACCGTTCCTCCTTCATCGTTGCGCAGCGGATGGGCTTCAGCATGAATCCTACCGTCTGAACAATGTTCTAAAATCATTCCGTCGATAAACGTAGTCCGAGCTTTGTTTAGCTTTCGAGCAGCGACCAGCATCTTCGGTAGTTCGTGGTCGTGATTCTCGAGCCAATTAGCTTGGAAACTAGGCATCCCTTTTTCTGTGTGTGGATACCATATGTCATTGTTATCGAAGGCTTTTTGTATCGAGGCGTTAGACCAGATCTCAACACTGGAACCAAACTTTCTCTTAAACTCAACTAGAAGCTGCTGCTCTTTTTTCGATAGTTCTTCTGATACCTGATGTGCTCGGTCGAGGTCGATCCTCACTCCTCTCCATCGCATTTCGATTAACAGAGGAATGAGATCGCACTCTAGGTCGTAGATTTTTTGTAAGCCCTCCGAGGCAATCAGCTTGCTGAAGATAGCCCAGAGTTTTAAAGTCAGGACAGCGTCCTGCTCTGCGTAAGGTGCAACATACTTGGCGGGAAGTGCGTAGAGTCCTCCCTTAGTGCTTACCCCCCAAGCGGTTGCCGCATCATGTAATAATGACTCATCTTTCTCTTCTCCGCAGTAATCTTTTCCTAGATTGTTTAGCGAGTAGGATCTTCTGTTCTCGTCTAGCAAAGGAGCCGCAAACATCGTGTCTCTAATGGAACACTTTATGTCGATCCCTTCTCGTTTGAGCCAGCCTACATCGTAAAGTGCATTGTGGAAAACGAGCGTGCCTTTGTGGTTTTCAAGAGTGTTCTTGAGCCAACGTAGGACAAGTTCTTCT
>CEOH01020176.1_pt1 | contig 10904 bp, 11 predicted proteins | sample 530311 | NCBI WGS metagenome assembly CEOH01 (sample SAMEA2619923, study PRJEB7988) | marine metagenome | biome: marine biome (ENVO:00000447); feature: deep chlorophyll maximum layer (ENVO:xxxxxxxx); material: "saline water (ENVO:00002010), including plankton (ENVO:xxxxxxxx)" | depth 60 m
GATTGTGATATATTAATTGATGAATTTGAAAAACATCCTAATAAGATAGAAGGATATGTATGGACTGAAGAAGGCACAAGTTATCATCCTGAGAGAAAGAAAGCCAAAGAATTACATCGTCAATCATTAACGGATGATAATACCATTAATAAGATTGTATTAAAAGGATTAAATCCATGTATGAAATTATATGATGAAGAATTTGAACAATTACAATACAATGGTAATTGGGGAATAGATCGATGGTTTAATTTTCAAAAGTATGAGGATGAAACTGATGGATTTAAAATATGGCATTGTGAACATGGTCTAGGCAATTCCTCATATAGAATACTTGCATGGATGATTTATTTGAATGATGCAATATCAGGAACAGAATTTAAGATGTATCCAACAGTAGAAGCCAAACGAGGAAGATGTTTAATATGGCCAGCACAATTCACTCATACTCATCGATCAGAAATACCTAATCAAGGAATAAAGTATCTTGTAACAGGCTGGGTAAGTTTAATGCCCTAAATCTGACGACTAAATCTTTGATTATCATCATCTACAACAGTCTCCATAAACTGAACATTACCAGAAATAGAAATACGAGGTTTATCAGATGTATAGAATGGATAAACCTGATGACTTAATTCACTAGGAAAGAAACATCCCCAACCATTCATATTAGGCGTCATAGGTATAACTTCATTACTAATACCTCTACCATCAGCATAAGTAAAAACAAAATTGCCGATATAATCATTAATACTGCCACGTGCTATATCTAACTTACGCTCATCATAATGTGAATAAGGTATATCAATCCATATAACAAAAGAATAAATTCCATGATGATTATGTAATGGATTAAATTCATGTTTATATTGCCAATTAACCCATAATGCAGAAAGATAAGGTTCTAAGTTATGACCAGTATCTACATGGCCAGGAAATATCTTTTTATATGCCTCAGTAATCTCCTTATCCATTAACTCTACAGTAAAAGGATCATTCTCAGGTGAATGTAATAAATCAATGAACATGCCATGTATAAGCATATTCTCAGGATCTTCTAATTTAAGTGAACGTGATATATTACCAGCAAGGTTATCTTTCCAATCAATATCATTATCTTCTGCTATCTTTATTCTATTAAGTAAGTAAGTATAGATGTTATCAGGTAGTTTAAACAGATGAGCTACAGTTTGTTTAGTTAATAGAATAGGTTTAATTTCAGGCCTTTTATATGTTGAATAAGGGGTGGGATTAGACATAATAAATAATTGGTTTTAAAATAAAAGCCTTTTTTTAATTAAGCTGTGTTTTTTATGTAGTTTGTAATCTGTACGGAATATGTGTAGATTGAGTATAGATTATGCTTGGTAATTTATGTTAGAAACTTATGGCCTTATTGTCATCTTGGCGCTCAGCTTATCATAAAATCTCTAAGAAGTCAACATAAAACTCTGAAATTCTCACAAAACTTTATGGGAGGGGTCTTATGTTGCGAAGTATTGCGATGTTTATGACAGCTCTCAAAGTGTCACACAGCATATTGACTTCGCAGGGGCCTGCGTGGTAGCCTGAAGGGGTGCAGGGGAGGGCGCAGTAGATATACTTCGCACGAAGCATAAGGCCTGCGGGCGCAGCATAAGGCCTGCGTCCATCCGCAGCACATATAATGCGTAACGCAGGCAATATACTGCACGGGCCCACCAACCCGCCTGCCCACGTAACGCAGGGGCCAGCCTAACATGTGTCTGCGCCTTATGTCAAGCGCTTGCCTTTTGGGCGCGGAGGCCTTATAATAGGTACAACTGGGAGCCCGAGAGCAGACGCGGCCCCAGCCAACCACTGTGACACCTCGCCGACTGGGCTGGGGCTTGTGACAGTCAGGGAACTGGCCTCTCTTTTGGTGTGGGGCGGGCCGGTTCCAGAAGTGGCACAGTGGTTCGTGTTGGGGTCATATCGGACGTTGATAGACCAGTTATATAATTGTCACAAGGGCCTTCGCAGTTCGGCCGAAGTCCAGTTGCGAAACTGTCCTTTTATGTTAAGTTTTTGTTGTAAATATTCCTATAGGGTCGGGTGAGATTTTATAATGAGGGAGTACCAAACGAATTCGTGATGAATCAACTTGAAACTGTGCGTTCATTTTTCACGGACACACAATGGGATTTGATCGACTCCGCACTATCGGAATATCAAGACCACGATGCGGAGTATCTCAAAGAAGTTTTTGACGATGAGGAGATCGTATGGTCAACTCAAAAACGTCTTAACGAACTTTTCTAATGAATGAAATTTCAATTCCTATGGATAACGACCAATGGAGGACTGTCCTTGATGCACTTCTTGACAAGTACCCCGATTGTGACGTTGTAGACCTAATCATTGAAACTATTCCAGATTGCAAGGATTATTATAATAAGAGAGGGTTTTAACCCTCTTTTTTCTTGACAGGTCGGCCGAAGCCGGTTTTGAAATTGTCACAAGGAGATTTAATATTCTTTTAACAAGTTTTGTATCAAGGTGTACTACGTGTTCCCTGAGATTCCTATACAATAAAAATATGAATAACACACCTTCAAAAATCGTGCGTGACTTCTTTACTTCTGAAGAGTGGGACGCAATCGATTCCGCATTATGCGATTTCCAAGACTACGGTGAAAAGGAATCTGACCTTGCGAATTCCGTAGGTAACAAAATTTACAATCTTTTTAAGGAGGATCTAAAATGAGTTTAATCAAAGAATTTTATTCTGGACTCCTTGACAAGGGATACACTGAACGGGAAATTCGGGAATCATGTAAAAAACACCAGACCCGAACCGCACCCGATTGGTGGGTTGGTAAGAACCCAAACGGAACTTACGAAGACTACCTTGAAGATCTAGGAGATTTTCTCAACGGACTCTAAGGAGTCCGTTTTTTTATGTGACGGTGAGCGAAGCGGCCTTGGCCGCTAGCCGGTTGGGAAACTGGACTTTTTTACAACAAACCCGTTACAATCGATTTACGAGGCAACCCCTTACCGTTTATAATTCGGGAGTAAACAAACGCACCACGTTTTTATGCCACGTAAATCAACCGCATCCAAGTCAACCGCAACTGCTCCAAGAGCACCACGTAAGACAAGGACACGGAAGGTTACACCCGCTCCAGTTAAGACCGTAACAAGTCCAACACCTGAAGCGAAACCAGTTGAAATGCCCAAGGCAACAACTGTTACCACTTTCCAAGGCGGTAAGGTGATTGCAAAAGAGTTGATGCGTCCAACAGCACCATTAATCCAATTCAAGGATTATCGCCGTGACGCAATCAACCGCTGGAACATTCATCGTTATGAGATCCAGCAACTAGGTAAAGACTTTCAAAAGTTCTTTAACTTCGTTCAACCCTTACACTCTGAGATGGTCAACCGTATTAAAACAGTTGAACTCTAAACCCCATCACCCCGCCGCAAGGTGGGGTGTTTTTTTATGCTCAGTTGAGAAGGCCAGCTGGCCAGTCAAAAAACTGTCACAAGACCCCGTTTACAGATTCCAAAAAATCGACTATACTTACTAATGTAAGGGACATGAGAGACACGGACATGGGATTCGTTTCTAGACCGTTTCCAGACATGTATACCCTCTGAACTCTGGAGTTCCTTACAACCAAAATTTCACACCAAAGGAGTTTTAAAAATGTCAGTTCTACATCATGCGGAGATTCAAGAAACCTTATTAGATGAGGTTTGCGAAGAATTCCCAAATATGTCCTACGACACCCAAATCGAAATCGCAATGCAAAGATTTGAGGATTTATGTCAGTAATGAGTTTTTTCAACCACGTTCAACTTCATAAGTACGACCTGACAAACGCAGGTATCGACCAAGCATGCTACGATGAATTGGTCGCCTCTGGAAACAATTCTACAGAGGATCAACTTTGGATTCTTGCTGCTGACATGCGTGAGAGATTCAAAGACTATATGCGACCCTTATTCGCATAGGTAACGAATTATTACAGAACCCTTAACAAGGGTTCTTTTTTTGATATTATTAAGGAGTGGGAGAGAAACCCACCAATTCACACCCCGATTTTTTTCCAACATGCGTAAAATTGAAAAACAAATGAACTTCGCAATTTCCAACAAAGGTGATTGGTCTAAGGACAATACCAGAGTTGAATTCAACGATTCTACAAACTGTTCAGACGTTTTTCTACATGGTCACAACATCGCAACTTTTGACCACGGAACACAGTCTGTAAGATTGAGTTCATGCGGATGGGAAACCGTCACAACCAAATCAAGATTAAATGCAATCTTGGATGAGGTCGCAACAGGTGCAGGGATTTTCCAAAAACAGTTTGAGTGGTTTTTGAATTCTGGAGGTCGTACAGTTGATTTCTTTGACGGGATGATCTTAACTGATTCAGGTGAGGTCATCTGAAAATGTACGAAGGAATCACACCTTGGCAAATACCCGTCTATTCTGACGGGTATCGCCCCGCCGACGATGACGAATTAATGAACGTTTTTTATGACGACATTAAGGAGGACATCGACCCCGAAACCCAAAAACTTTTAAACAACTTTTAAATGCCTTCATTTGCTAACACCACGATCCGCTACTGGATGCCCCACGATCAAAAATGCCGCTACATCTCATTTTCAACTTATCGCAAGGCATTGGAAATGCAAAAATGGTATAGCGAGATCGCCGGGTTTAAAACAGAAATCGTCGTATGACACTCAAGGAACCGGCCAGCAGTCGGTTCCTTTTTTCTTGCCATCGCCTATAATGACTATAGGACACACACCCCGCTTCGTCTTCATTATGACTCTTTCAGAATTAGGATCTTGCTCAAAGTTAGATCTTCTCATCGCCGAAACGCAGGGCAAATGCTGCGTCACCAGATTGAAAACCAGAAAACCCCGTAAGGGTGAACTGGTTATGAGCATGACCAAAGGGAGCAGGACTAACACGAATCGCAGGGGGCAGGCATACTCCGCCCACGCACTGCGACCCGAAACCAACGTGATCTCCGCCCCTGCCTCATCGTATTTCAAGACCAGCGGATAATCACACCTTGCCCCTGAGCGCTTCGTGTTCAGGGGCAGTTATTTTGGGGGTTTATTAAAAATTGTAACTTCCCTAACCTACAAAAGTCTGCTTTCGCCATAAAATACAAAACGCATAAGTGTTTTCCGTGGCATACAAAAAATTTTGGTGGCCTAGAAATTTGCCACAGGATGTGTTATAATTAGAAGTGAAGCCACTCAAAGAATCTATGAGCGACTTAAGGTTCCATGTTTATGGGAGGAAGAACAAGGTTAAAGCAATCAATATATCGCATGAAGAACTGGAAGATCTCATAAAAACACGGAAATTTGATCCGTGTATAGATGAAGTAGTTCCAGTACTTGATGAATACCATAATGAAGATGCGTCTTATTGACAAAGCCTAAATAAAATGGTATGATTTGATCAACATTACAAACTCACTGAATATTTTTCACTAATGGCAAAAGGATTTAAAGTCCAAGCGGCGGCTCCCTCCGTACCGAAGGACGACTTCGATTTGGATAGATGTCGAAGCGAAATAAAAGGGAAGAAGATAGTTTTCTGTTTGCCTGGGAGAGGATGCAGTTATACATTTTTAAAAAACTTTGTACAACTGTGTTTTGATATCGTACAGGCCGGTGGAAGCATACAGATATCACAAGATTATTCATCTATGGTAAACTTTGCAAGATGCAAAGTACTAGGTGCAAATGTACTCAGAGGAAAGAATCAAATACCTTGGGACGGGAAATTAGAATATGATTATCAGTTATGGATAGACAATGATATAGTTTTCAATAGTGAAAGTTTCTATCGTTTATTCCAGTTAGCTTTAGAGAAAGAAATCGCAGCAGGGTGGTATGCCACTGAAGATGGACAGACCACTTCCATTGCACACTGGCTCGAAGAAGAAGACTTCAAGAAGAATAAAGGGGTCATGAACCACGAGACTGTGGAGACAATGAGTAAGAGACGTAAACCATTCACATGTGATTACACAGGTTTCGGATGGGTTCTTATCAAGAAGGGAGTATTCGAGAATCTTCCATATCCTTGGTTTGCACCACAAATGCAAGTCTTCGAGAGTGGTGATGTACAGGACATGTGTGGTGAGGATGTCAGCTTCTGCTTAGATGCAAAGAAGGAAGGTTATGAGATATGGTGTGATCCGAGAATCCGTGTAGGCCATGAAAAGATGCGAATCCTTTGACATTTATGTTGATGATCAGCTCGTTTTCTCGACTGAAGACGAGCTTGAAGCACTTGATAAAATACAAGACCTTTCCGAAGAATACTTTGAGAAAGGTCATCCAGACCCCTCTACAGTTCAATTAGTACGTTATGGCTAAAATTAAATCGTCCCTTACCGGCGGCAACTCGATTGAGACGATCCCCAAAAAATCTCGGCAAGGAACGGGAAAACACTCGAAGTTCTCGGCAACCTCTCGAAATGCAAGGAAAAAAAGATATCGCGGCCAGGGAAAATAATAAAAACGTAAATAAGCTGTTTAGTTTGAAAGTACACTAAGATGAGCTACAACGTTACCCTTATTACCGAAGAAGGTGAAGTTCAAATAACTTGTGATGATGACACTCCAATTTTGGATGCTGCTGAAGATCAAGGTGTTGATGCTCCCTATTCATGTCGTGCAGGTGCATGTTCCACATGTGCAGGTAAACTACTAGAAGGTACAGTCGATCAAGAAGATCAAAGTTTCCTTGATGATGATCAGATTGAAGAAGGTTATATCCTTACATGTGTTGCAAAACCCACTTCCGACTGTATTGTTGAGTTGAATCAAGAAGAAAAACTATATTAATAGTTGAGTTTGTGAGGGAGTCCTAGACTCCCTTTTATAATTTTTAACCATGTATCAAGCATTACCAACTGGACTCCATATAAAAGATAGTCCTATCGCAGGCCAAGGTATTTTCGCCAAAGAAGATATGCCTGCTGACCTAGAATTAGGTGTATCTCATGTAGTTGTGGATGATGATATAATGAGAACTCCTATAGGTGGTTTTGTTAACCATAGTGATGACCCTAATTGTGTTAAGTATCCTATCGAACAGGATTGGGGTGTAATTTATCACATGAAAACGATTAAACCTATAAAAAAAGGTGAAGAATTGTTCCTAAAATATACTTTTTACTCAGTAGTATAAATATATAAGACCAAATTATGTCATTTAGATGCCAACCATTGGACAATCACGCTATTTTAAGGATATTTCCTTAAGTTTTAAGCGGCATCCAGTTACTAATGACCTACTTTCGTTAACAAACGAAGCAGCAATTAAGAAATCAGTTAGAAATTTAGTTGAAACCATCAATGGTGAACGCTTTTTTAACTCTTTGATTGGTTCGGCGGTTCGTGAAAGTCTGTTTGAACAGGCTGATACTGAAGTTTTATTCAGATTAGAGCAAGAAATACGAACTTCCATTGAAAATTTTGAACAACGAGTGAATTTGACATCGGTTAATGCTAAGCATCCTCCCGATACCAATGAAATTCAGATAGATATTAATTATACAATTATTGGCGAAGTCTTTCCGCCTCAAGAAATATCGTTCATTCTTCAACCAACTAGACAATAATGGCGTTAACTCAATATACTACTCTAGATTTTGAAGAAATTAAGGGTTCTATACGTGATTATTTGAGATCTAACTCAAATTTTACGGATTTTGACTTTGAAGGGTCAAATATGTCGATATTAATCGACACTTTAGCGTATAACACCTATGTTAATTCATATAATACTAACATGGTCGCTAACGAGGCCTTCCTCGATAGTGCTACTTTAAGGGAAAATATCGTTGCTTTAGCGAGAAATATTGGTTATGTACCCAAATCTCGTACATCGGCTACTGCTCAAATCAATTTTAACGTAGATTTAGGTGCAGGAGCTACTAAATCAGCTCTTACTTTAAAGGCCGGACTAGTTGCAATAGGTGATTTTCAGAATTCTAACTATACTTTTTGTCTGCCAGAGGATGTTACTAACCCAGTTGTTAATGGAATATGTCAATTTACAGTAAATGTTAAGGAAGGTAACTTTTTATCGAAACAATTTGTTGTAGATACCTCTCAACCTAACCAAAGATTCATTATTCCTAACTCATATGTTGATACATCTACTATTGTAGTCAAAGTTAGGAAGTCAACGACTGCCACAACGAAGAGAGTATGGAATTTAGTTGATAATATTGTTGGAGTTTCTACAATTACAGAGAATTATTTGATTCAAGAGGTTCAAGACGAACGTTATGAGTTACTTTTCGGTGATGGTAAGTTTGGTAAGAAATTAGATAACGGAAATGTCGTTGAAGTATCATATATTACATCAAATGGTGCAGATGGTAACGGTGTAAGTAATTTTGCTTTCGCTGGAACCATAAAAAATAATGATGGAGGGGATGTTGTAACAGGTATTTCCAATATTATTACGAATCAGAACTCTGCTAATGGTGCCGCAATAGAATCTGTATCGACTATCAAGAATTTAGCACCAAGATACTATGCCGCACAGTATCGTGCTGTTACGGCCTCTGATTATGAAGCATTAATACCAACAATTTACCCAAATATTGAAAGTGTAACTGCTTATGGAGGTGAATCTTCAAATCCACCTCAATTTGGTAAGGTTTTTATATCAGTAAAACCAAATAATGCACAATTTATCTCTGATTTTGATAAAAGAACCATATTAGACAAGTTAAAAGGGTATTCTGTTGCTGGTATTAAACCAGAATTCATCGATCTTAAGTACCTTTACGTTGAACTTGATAGTACTGTCTACTATAACGCTAATGCTATTGACAGTCCATCAACAATTAAGACCGAAGTTACAAGTACTTTATCCGAATATGCTAAATCTGATGATTTAAACAAGTTTGGAGGTAGATTTAAGTACTCTAAGGTACTAAAAATCATTGATGACACCAGTATTGCTATTACTTCTAATATTACAAAGGTAAAATTAAGGAGAGATCTTGAGGTAGAGACTAAAAATCCTGCTCAATATGAACTTTGTTATGGAAATGCTTTCCATAATAAGAGATCTGGTTATAACATTAAATCTAGTGGATTTAATATCGATGGAGTTGATGGTCTTGTCTACATGGCCGATGCTTATGTTTCTGAAACTAGAGGAAGATTATTCTTCTTTACAATTGGTCTAGATCAGGAACCATCTATCGTTAAAACCAACGCTGGCACAGTTAAATATGACGAGGGTGAAGTGCTTATAGATACAGTACGGATTTTATCAACTCAGAAAACATTGAATGTTATTCAGATTGAAGCAATCCCAGATTCTAATGACGTTTTAGGGTTAAAAGACCTTTATGTACAGTTATCATTAGATTCATCCAAGATTACACCACTAGTTGATGTTGTATCATCTGGTGCAGATACTTCTGGTACTACATTCACTTCAACTTCTAGCTTCGTTAACGGCAAATACATTAGAGAATAATGATCGATACCACTTCTCAGAAGGTTAAAGTCAATCAGGTAATCTTTAGCCAGATACCTTCTTTCGTTCAAGAAGAAAATCCTCTTTTTGTTGAATTTCTGAAGTCTTACTATCAAGGCCAAGAATATCAAGGTGGATCGATTGACATTATTCAGAACTTAAATGAGTATCAAAAGGTAGAAACGTATAGTAATAATGATAGTCTTATAGGGTTTACTACTTGTAGTGGAGCCGTTACTTTTTATGATTCAACCATAAATGTAGTGTCAACAGATGGTTGGCCCGACACATATGGATTGTTGAGAATTAATGATGAGGTAATTTCATATACTGGTAAGACAAAGACCTCCTTTACGGGGTGCCTAAGGGGTTTCAGTGGGGTCGAAAACCTTCATACCCCCTCTAATCCAGAACAACTGGTATTTAAGGATACTAACGCTGCTCAACACAAAGATGAGACGCAAGTAATAAACCTTAGTAACCTATTTTTACAAGAATTTTGGAAAAAGACTAAAACTCTTTTCCTTCCAGGCTTTGAAGATAGAAAATTAGTTAATGAAGTTGATAAAGCTAATTTCTTACGTCAGGCCAAAGATTTTTATGCGTCTAAAGGTACAAACGAAGCGGTTTCGATACTTTTCAAGGTCTTATATGGTAAAGATGTTGAAGTTATCAAACCAATTGATTATTTGCTCGCTCCTTCTGACGCTGATTATGTAATAACTGAAGATATTGTTGCAGAATTGATAAGTGGTGATGCACTTAAGACGATTGGACAAGTAATAAAACAGACTGGTGATGATTATTCAGAGGCATCAATCTTTAATATAAGATATTTGCCTAAAAATGGAAAAGACTACTATGTAATCAGTCTCAGTAAGAGTACTGCTAAAGGTGAGTTCTCAATTACTGGAGGAACTGCTCTTACTAACAACATTGGGGTTGGTGCAACAGTTTTAACAGTTGATTCTACTCTTGGATTTCCAAATATAGGAGATTTCTATGTTGGTGCAGGTATTACTGTAGGTATTGCAACATATACTAGTAGATCATCTACACAGTTCTTCGGTGTTAGTGGTATATCGTCGGCCTACCAACAAGGATCCACTGTACGGTCTTCTAACACGCTTGTTTCCTATGAAGAGGGTGATCTTAAGAAACCCGTCATTTTCAGGATGACGGCGGTTGCCAATAACGCTGATTTGGGTAATGTTGGGTTCTTATATCCTGGCGATATTCTTAGGGCCAAGAATCTTGGTAATTTTACAAAATCAACCAACCAAAGATTGAATAGTTGGATTCATAATGTTAAAACTACATCAAATGTATCAAAGGATATCTATACAAATACATCAAATATTGATGTAGGAACAAATGAAAT
>CEOH01012736.1_pt1 | contig 10768 bp, 5 predicted proteins | sample 530311 | NCBI WGS metagenome assembly CEOH01 (sample SAMEA2619923, study PRJEB7988) | marine metagenome | biome: marine biome (ENVO:00000447); feature: deep chlorophyll maximum layer (ENVO:xxxxxxxx); material: "saline water (ENVO:00002010), including plankton (ENVO:xxxxxxxx)" | depth 60 m
CTTGATGAAGATCCATACTTAGAAGGTTCAGAGATTGCATTATCTCAGAATGAAAATGTTGAACCTTTAGGATTGCTGGAAGTTGCAAAGGAAACTGGAGCCTTTATGTCTTTGGTTTCTGGAGAAATGCAGCGTGGTGCAATCCCTTATTCCGTATATGGAGATGTACCATTCCAGCTATCAGGATTTGCTATTAATACGTTAAGGCAAGGTGTCGAAACCGTAGTTAGTAAATACCTGAGAGGTGTAGAGAAAGCATACGAAATGATATTTAATTTAATATCCGATCAGTATGCTACAGGATCTTTCCAATCATTAGAACTATCAGGTATGGACAGAAACCGAACATACTTCACAGAAACTATAGAACCAAATATGTTAAAAGGTACTGGATCACCAGTCGTAAATCTTGTCGGACAACTCCCACAAGACGACATGACCAAATACTCAATGGCACAGATCGCAAGGGAAGGACCAACTCCGCTCTTGTCAGATCGAGCAATTCGAGATAGAATCTTGGCAATACAGGATGCAGATCAGATGGACGATTCCATCAAGGAACAAATGGCTGAAAGGATGCTGCCAGAAGCCGCTCTATGGACTTTATTGAGGGCAGCCGAACGTCAAGGTCGTGAAGACCTCGTTAATTTTTACTTAGGAGAATTAATGAATGTGATTATGCAGAAACGACAAGCAGCCGAAGCATTACAACAACAAATGGCAGGACCACAAGGCCCTCCCCCAGGTCCAGAAGGTCCAATGGGACCAGGTGGTCCACCAGTGCCAATGGGGCCAGAAGGTCCTCCAACATTAGATCCACGAGTCATGCCTAATGCAATGATGGGCGTTCCACCACCCACACCAAATCCACAAGCAGGTCCGTTAGTTCCACCAGGAACTCCAAGACCTGGTGCACAGGGAGGTATGTAAATGCCAGAAAAGTATTTAGACATGATACCCAGAATGGCCGCAAGGACATGGACAGGTGCACCAGCTGAAGTATTTTATAATATGTATGAAGACGGCGAAGATTTTACTTCTTCCATGACTCAGCACATTCAATCACGGTTTGGTGAATATGATGATCCGTTAGAATTTGACGATATGGAATTATACAATATTGATGAATTTGCAGTGGAAAAAGCTGCCTATCAACAACAATTTGATTTTCCAGTAGCAGGAACTCCATGGGGAGCTCCGTTATCACCAGAAGAACTAGACCAAGTATCTACAGATTACCCTGGAGTAATACCAGGTTTTGATATTAATTCCGATGAAGAAATATTAAAAGAAGTTTACGATTTATCTGACAGGGCATCGTTTAATAAAGTTGCTGCTGACATAGATGAAAGAATTGAAGCTGATGGTTTGATAGGGAATGAAGCTGAAATATATTCAAATTTTGGAGATGTTGTTTCAGACCCAGAGCAAACTGGAAACTTGGGAATATATACTCCTATGATGATAAACCCTATGATGGCAGGGCAAGGCTTTGATTTAGACATTGGCTGGGGAGATACAATTTCTTATGTGTTTGATGGCATTTCAAATCTTGGAGGATCTGCAGCTGATTGGCTTTCAAACGTAGGCACAACCATGGCACTCGGACAAACCATGGCCGAAGGCGGTGTTTACTCTGACCAAGCAGCTATGTTGCAACAACAATCAGATTTAAATAAAGACCCAATGGTTCAAATTTTAGACATGATAGAAAGACAAGATGATCCTCAAAACTTTGCATTATATATAGGAGACCCAAACTTGTATTTACAAGATGGGGGCGAATTAAATATGGACATTGTTGAACAATGGATTGAATCACGATTTAGCGAAGGTGATCCAAGACGTGATTCATATACACTTGCAGCAGACCAAGCAAAAAGAAAATTAGCTGAAGCAAATTATGTAGCTGATAGGGGAATGTATTTTTCAACAACAGATGAAGCAAGTTGGGATACACCTCGATTGTCAACAATGGAAGACAAACAACAAGACATAGAAAGAGCAACACAAAGTTTAATAGATATGGGAATGAATCCAAGAGAAGCAGCAAATTTAGCACCTAACTTAGTTGCTGATTTTGCTGCTAGAGATGCAGCAAAAGAAGCTGGAGAAGACCCTAACGAAATTCCAATATTGCCAGCTTATTCTTTCGGTTATCCAACAGGAGCTTTAGGCTTTGGTCCAGCTATAGGTTCTTCATCATCGATTGCAGGGGCTTTTGGAGCACCAGGACCAGATTTAAGTAAGGCAATATCACCTGATTTGTTTAGTCCAGTTACCAGAAACATACCATCAGGAATTGATTATGACGCATTACTTGCTGGCGGAGATACAGGGTTTTATGACGACCCTATGATGGAAGAAGCCGCATTAAGAAGCCAAATTGCACCTTTGTATGAAGATCCAACTAATCCATTTTATTTAGGCGGAGGAACACCACAAATTGGAGATGGGGATACGACACAAACTGGAAGCGGAGATACGCTACAGAGCAATGTTTTAGGCGGAGGCCCTCCTGGAAGTAATATTGTTGACCCTATAACTGGCACTACTGTTACTGATCCTACAGGCACAACAGGAACAACAGGACTTTCTCAAAGAGATTTAGAAGATGCTCCATTATCTTTTCAAGATAGGTTTAGTAGAGAATTTAACAGAAGACCAGGAACCAGTGGATTTGAAATGCAAAGAAGAAGGGGTGCTTTATTTGATGAAGCAGAAATGTTGTATTACTTAACAGAAGCTGACAATCCAAGAAACATTGGATCCATGGAATTAAGTGAAAACGAATATGGCGAATTAATAGAAAAATATAAAAGAGAGCCTGAAGATGAACTAAAAGAATTAGATTACTTTAGTGATTTTACTAACAGGTTTTTTGACGAGCCTTATGACATAAGAAATAATTTATTTTCTGCTGCAGAAAGTTTAAGAGACAATATGTCTAAGTATGCTGGGCTGTCGTATGAAGAAGTGATTGAAGGTATAGAAACAAACACTATAGATCCGTCAACAATATTCCAAAGACAAGCGTTTATGGATCCATCAGACCCAAATACTTTTGATAGAACAGCATTATTAGTTTCTCAATACAATGTTCCAGAAGATTCAGATCCTTGGTTTAAAAACCGAATGAAAAATTACTATAGCCGTATGTTACAAAACTGGGAACTTTCAGGAAGATCAAGAGAAGACTTTTTACAAACATTTATAAGAAGGCCAAAAACTGCTGAAACAAAAGAACTTGTTGCTCCGATTAGTACAGAAAATATTGTACCAACACAAACCTTAACACCAAGTCTTAGTAATCAATCTGCAGCATTAGCAGCTTCAGGAGTAATGACAGAACCAAAAATATTACCTTGGCTTGATCCAAGTTTAACTAGAGATCAAGCACAAGCAGTATGGGAAGAATATCATTTAGACAATTTTTAATTTAAAAGACAGGAGGACATTGTGGCCAATTTAAATCCAATCAACATGGATACCTTGGGCCAAAATTTTTTTACAGAAGAATATGTTAGTCCAAGGCAACAATTTATGGGGTATGCGGCTGGTACAACCGCACCAGGATCTCGTCAAAGAGATGCTTTATACAGATTACAAAACCCACTACTTCAACAATATTACCTAGGTGGGCTAGTTAACCCAGCTGCTGGGGAAAATCCAATGTTTAGCGGAACAGGATCTTTTGGTGGAAGTTTTGCTGACTTTATGGGTGGACAAGTAGTTCCACGAACTCCAGAACAAATTGCATCAGGCGTGCCAATATCTTATCAAAATCAATATACTGGACAAATAGGTGGAGAAAGAAATTTAAGAAATTTAGCACAAACAGTTAGCGACATTACGCAATTAACAGAAGGTGAAGGGCCTGGAGGATTTACAGCATTTTTAGAAAATCCAAACAGGGGAGTAACTCCACAACAGGCAGCTATATATAGAGATATATATCAAACAGGGCCAAGTGCTAGAGAAAATCAACTTGGACTTGCACAACTTTTAGCAACATCAAGACCAGGTGGCGGTATATATGGTGGAATAGTTGGAAGGGCTTTAGGCCAAATATTACAAGACTTATACACTACATATAGCACACAAAACCCAGAAGGAAATTTCTTAAACTATTTCTTAGAAAGAACAGGTGCTGGCCCACAAGCTAATGTTGGATTAGCTTCACTTATGGGAGCATAGGAGAAATCATGGCTAACGGAGACGCATTTACAGATTATTTATCAGGTAGTGGATGGGGTTCATTATCACCAGCCGTAGGGCAAATGGTATTACAAGAACTACCGCAAGCTGCTTATTTTAGTTCACCTGTGGGACAACAATTTGGTGCGGCAAGTCCACGAAGAAGTCGATATATGCAAAATGCTTACAGCGATGTATATGGACAATATCTCGGAGAAATTGGCAGAGCTTTCCGTGAAGGACAAGCACCTGTTACGTTTATGGATTTCTTAGAAACAGATCCATGGACCCAAAGATATAGCCAGCTACCACAATATGAACGTGGTGTAACGCAAACAGCTACTAATCCAAGAACGAGGTTTATTTTTTACTAATGCCTACTGAAGAACAAAGACAAAGATTACGAGAAATTAGTCGAGCAAAGCAATCAGGACAAGAGAGTGCTTTGAGATCTGGTGCTGGCCGTGTTTGGGATGCCGCTAAAACTGCTGGTAAAGTTTTTTTTGATTATCCAAGTATGGCAAGAGATAATTTAATTCAGCTTTATGGAGAAACCAAAGAAACATTTCAAGATAAAGGACCATTAGCTGCCTTGGGGCAACTTGGCCGTGAAGCAATTAGCACTCAATTTGATGTAGCATCTTTTTTGACAGGTGGATTAATACCAAGAACCGCAGGTGATTTAATAGATCCTTCAAAAAATACCCAGCTAGGTATGCAGGTACGAGATGCACAACAACAATTTCGTGAGACTGAAGGACGAGATCCCTCAATGTCTGAACGATATGATTTAATGAGAAATGTTCAAGACCAAGCTATGCCATGGCTAGCAGAAGATAAAAAGATATTAGGTATGGATGTTAGCCACAGAACACTTCTTGGACTTCCAGTAGAAGCTGCAGCAATAGCTGGAGAAATAGGATTAACTGCTGGTACAGCTACAGCTGCTAGACTTGCAGCAAAACATGGTGCAAAGCAAGTAGCAAGACTCTCAGCTAAAACTAATTTAGATCCTGCACAAAAAATATTCCGAGAAGGTGTGCGTGGAGGAAGCAAAATTGCAGAGGAAGCATTGATGCTTCCAACAAGATTAGACAATCTTGTAGGCAGTGCAATAAAACTACCATTTAGAGGTGCTGCAAGCGGAGTAAGGCTAACAAAAAAAACATACGATATTATTGCGAACAGAATAAGAAGAAAAGGGGTTGAAAATGGCAATAGCCCTATTGATGCAGATAATTATGCAACAAATTTAGGCCAAACATTAGCAGACCAAGGGCAGATTGAAGATATGCCTCGTGGGGCAAAAATAACACTTGCTAAAGAAAGTGATTTTGAAGCGGAAAGAAAACTCCCTGAAATTTCTGGACGCTCTGACGAAATAGATATAGGCGATGTTGAAGATCACATAGAGTTAGATCCTGAAGTTTCTGGCAAGGTGCAAGGGATGTGGCAAAAAGTAGATCAAATTGGTGCACAAATGTCGCACGATTTTATAAGAACCGCAGCTACAATAAATAAATATTTAACCGAAAAAACTAAAGGGAAATCTTCGTGGTTTAAAATACCTGAAGTTGTTTCACCACGACCAGCTTTTAATCAAGAAAACTGGTTGCAAAATAGAAAAGGTAAACAATTTGGCAGTGGATTAAAAAGATTTTATAGTGCAGTAATGGATAAAATTGAAGGTTTTAAATCACTAGCTCAAGGTGAAACAATAGCTATTATGAACCAGATTGATGTAATATTCCCAGGTGTAATTAAGACCAACATGGTTGGAGCAGGCGTAAGGCAAGGCATAAGAAAACTTGATGCTGATCCTACTGTTGTTACAGGAGGGTTGGTAGAAAATGCACTTGAGTCCAGCAAAATGGCGAGTGAAATTAACGCAGTTTTTACAGATGGATGGATTACTGCAAATCATCCAGAGCTTGTAAATGTAACATTTCGAGGAAACACTTTGGTCAGTGATGACTACACAGGAACTATAGTTAAAAATGCACGAGGTGAAAATGTTGATCCAAATTTACTTCCTGGCTACAGCGATATGATGGAAAGAGTGCCTTTATATGAAAAGGTTTTAAATGTACACCAAACAAAACTTACAAAAGAAATGTTAGATGAATTAGGTTTAAAAGAAATAAATGGTGCTGGAATTGGAGACACAGTTTTTTTAAGAGACTTTGTAGATAAACTTTCTAAAATTCCAAAGCCTTTTGAAAATGTTGCGGCACGAGAAGGTGTTATGGGTGCTAACAGTGCTTATGGTGCTATGTATGAAGAAGGGTACGGATACCAGCCGAGAACTGCCGTGGGTAAAATTTCAGAAGAAGGTATGCTAACAGATAAAATTAAAGAAATACAATTAGTAGGAACTGACGAAAAAATTTCCTCATTTGGTTTTGATCGAGCACCAGTGCAAAAAAGAGTGTATAAATCTCAGGCCGAAGGTATGATTAATGGAGAAGCATATCTGCATCCATCTATTGCTAATGGAAGTTTGATTGAAACCGTATTAAAAGCACAAAGAGATACAAGAGTATCGGCAAGTTTAAAAAAATTTGGTGAACAAAATTTTGAAGGTAAGTACGGAAGTATAGTTGAAATCATTGGCGAATCTACCATGAATCAATATTACGGAAGATTATCAAAAATTAAAGGGATTTTAGAAGCAATGGCTGTAAGATCAGGAGTAAAACGCACTAAAGTTGCTGATCCTTCAAAGACAGGGAAAACAATGAGTCTTTCTGAAAGGCTTCTTGAAATAAATTCAGATATAGAGTCATCTAAACTTAGACACGCATTAACTCCTGATGACACAGATGACATTGTTAAATTAGGTGAAAAAGAATTAGAAAACTTTGGTTCTGATTTAAAAAAATGGAAAAAAGAAATAGAAGGATTGTTGCAAGGAACTAGAGGTGATTGGTATCAAAACGAAAAAAACACACTTGTTGATTTGTTAACAAAGGCTGAAATTGAATTTAAGACTAAATTAGCTCCTGCTATTTCAAAAGACATAGATGTTTTAAGCAAACTTGGGCTTGAAGGACATTATTTCCCAACACAATTTAGAGATAGTATTTACAAGGAAATGTCAAAATTCTTTAGGAGTCAAAACCCAGAAGGAATCCGAGGGACTATGATGAAGCTCAACTCTTTACTTAGAACCTTTGGTGCTACAGGAGACTTCAGTGCTTTTGGTATACAAGGCTGGACGGCTGTTTTAAATGACACCGCAAGGCGGCTTGCTAACATGGCAGGTAAAACAGATTCAGTTGCAGATTTAAAAACTATAGGAGAACAAGGCGATTCTTTAAGTGCATTAAGTGCTTCATGGAAAGCATTTGGAGAAAACGGACCTCAATTAGTTGCAGAATATTATAGAATACAAGAAAAAATTGCTAGATCAAATCCTAATTTAATAGTTAGCCCAACACAAGCTATTAATTTAGGGCTTGCTGTGCTAGGAAATGTTCCTGATTTTTATAGATTTGACAACCCAATACTTAAAAAGTTTGACAGAGCTTTTACTCATTATGGTAATGTTTTGCGTTATCAACTTTTTTCTAGCGAACTGCTTTTAGCTGCTAGAAGCAGAGGTGGCCGTATACAGGATTTAATTGATTCTGGAGAAGCCAGAAAAATAGCAGACGCTATTAATGTAATGACTGGAGTTGGCAGGCGTGGATTTGGTGGAGATGTTGGTCAATTTTTATTATTCTCACCAAGATTTTTTCAAGCAAGAATGGCAATGCTATCTAAATCTATTAAAGGTACATACAAAGGTGTAATGCCAGGACAGTCAGCTACAATAGACGAAAGAATTGCTAGGCAATATATGGCAAGATTTATGGGTATTGCAGCCTTTTTAACTTTAAGTATTAATGAGGCGTTAGGACAACCAACAGATCTAAATCCGTTTAAAGAAAATAAAGCTACAGGAGAATGGTATTACAATCCAAACTTTATGCGTGTCCATGTAGGAGATTTAGATATTAGCTTTTTAGGACCGCACGATACAATGTTAAGAATTTTATCAGCTATACCTCAAGCTGGACTTACTGCTAAAAATCAAGGTGTTAGTGTAGACGATATGTTGGACAAATTTAGAAGCACAATAAGTGGTCCTGCCGTAGGACAAACATGGGACTTCTTGGCAGGAGAAGATGTTATAGGACAAATTACTCGTGCAAAAATAGACGGTAGAGTGCCAAAACCATTTGAAGAAGATTTCTTTGAAAGTGTGTTAAGTCCAGAATCAATATCTACACTTATGTCAAACTTTGTTCCTTTTGCATTAGACGAAACTTTTATGGCTGCTCCAGGTAAAGAAGCAACTGTACCAAGAGCACTTGATGGACTTTTGCATTTTGGAACAGGTGGCGGAGAAGGCAGAGCAGAAGGGCTTGAAGACTTTACTACTGGTACTGCACAAACTTTCTTTCAGGTTCTTGGCATAAAAAGCGGATACGAATCATTAAATGAAAGTTTAAACGAAGTGTACACCGACATTACTAGACTTGGCCCTGAAGACGAAAGGCTACAAGACGCATTTAATATGTCTGAAAATGAACTACGAGAGTATTTAGCAAACGTAGGAAAAGATGCTTTTGATAGTGGGCAGGTTAAACTTACACGTTTATTTAGTGATGAAAAAACTGTTTCTTTTGATGACCTTGCTGCTGATTACCGCAAAACTATAAAGCAAATGGCTGAAGAAGGAAGGTTCTCAGAAATCTTGTCTCCAGAAGCATGGGAAGATGCTGAAAAGAAAACATACGAACGATTACAAAACAGTGCAGATTTATACACAAGATACAAAACAGATCGAGATGCTTTATTAGATAAAGAACAAGAAGAATTAGAGGATGAGGAATTAAAATTTATAAGTGGCGACATGGCAGACAGGTCTACATACTTTAGAGACATACAAAAAATACGAGCAAACTTTGCAAAGCAACGCAGAACGCTTGTAGATAAAAATGGTAAATATGAAAAAATACAAGATCTGTTTGACTACGGAAGAACAACAGAATTAGGGCCATTAAGTAATGCAGATCCTGATGTTTATGATTATGCGTCTAGCCAATATTACGCTATTCTGTATGACGAAGAAGATGGTATTGTCGACAAAGGTACTGGGGAAGTAGATTGGGATTTACGAGATCAAAAGATTATAGATTGGTCAAAAGATATGGCAATAAAAAATCCTTCTTTAAGCGACAAAGAAATTAAATCATATCTTTTAAGAGTGCAAAGATCTGCTAAAAAAGATGCACCACCTGTAGCAAGTGCTATGTTAGAAATGTCAGACAAAATAGCTGAGTCTGGATATTACGACATTAGAGATAATGTTGCTAATGAAATTGCTGCAAACATACCAGACGGCCAACAAGCATTAGAATTGTATAAACAATGGAAAGGACAAACTCAAAAAGATAGAGAAACAACAGAAGATAAAAACAGAAGATTTTTTAGATTATTAAGTTCAGTTTCAAAAAGAGAACAAACAAGGTTTTTGCGAGATAACCCAGAAGTAGAGTCAATGATTCTTATTATAGGGAAATATGACAAGACTTTATATTCACCAAAAGCAAGAGCTGTTGAAAGAATATTTGAACAGAATAAAAAAACACCTATGAGTGAAAAGGAATTGTTAGCATTTTTTAACGACATCTTATTAAAAAATGTAACGCATACAGATTTATATAATAAATATTTTAGGAATATATAGAAATATGGAGGAAAAATTATGGTAATGCCAACAGATTCACAAACAGAAGAACCAATACAAGAGGTTCAAGCAGGGGCTCCGACCGAGGAACCCACGCAAGATTTTCCTGTAGAAGATACGGAAGTGCCTGTAGCTCCTACAGAAGGGGAACAAGAACAAAATGTTCAAGGGGAATTACCCTTGCAAGAACAGCCTGCTCCACAACAACCTGTTTCGGAGCAACCTGTTCAGCCTGAACAACCTGATCCAAACATTCAGGCACAGATAGAAGAATTGCATAGAATGAAACAAGTTGATGCCCAACAACAATGGGAGCAACAGGTTTATAGGCAGGCTCAAGCTATAGAACGTAAAGCACAACAACAAGGTGTAGATCCGCAAAGTGCTAGAGAAATAGCTAAACAACACGTTTCATCACAAAAACAATTACGAGATCAACAAACTAGAGATTACGATCTTATAAGAAACATTGAAGGTAGAAACAATGCTAGTCTTCATTTTCTTGAAAAATATGGTTTAGCTGATAAGCAAATGCTTGAAGATTATAGAGCATTATCAGGATTCACTACTCCACAAGCTATGGAGCTTGAAGCTAAAAGAATAGCTCAACTCCGTCAACAAGCACAAGAAATTGCAAGGCTAAAACAAGGCCAAGTAAAGCCGCAAACATTTGACAATAGTCAAGGTGCTGCGGAACCTACAAGTAATCAAGATCGTTTATTGCAGGAATTTATAGCAGGTCAAAGATCAGAAGCCCACCAAGCTGCAGCACGGAGAGCGGCTGGACTAGGGTAGTTTATTTAAAATGCTGAAAAGGAGGCTATAATGGCACAA
>CEOH01035951.1_pt1 | contig 10708 bp, 3 predicted proteins | sample 530311 | NCBI WGS metagenome assembly CEOH01 (sample SAMEA2619923, study PRJEB7988) | marine metagenome | biome: marine biome (ENVO:00000447); feature: deep chlorophyll maximum layer (ENVO:xxxxxxxx); material: "saline water (ENVO:00002010), including plankton (ENVO:xxxxxxxx)" | depth 60 m
GAAGAAAAAATCATATATGGATAGAGAAAGAGTGTTAAACGAGGGAATTATATCTTGGACGATGGATAAAATATATAAATTCTTTTATCTAAATCCCGCCTTAAAGAAAAGTAAAAAAGTAAATAATAGTATCAAAAAATTAAATAAGACAGTTTCTGAATTTGAAAAATCAATAAATGATGAATTAAAATCAATGGGTTCTAAAGATAGAGTTAGAATAAAACCATATACAGCGAAGGATTTATTGGATGGAAGATGATAAGAAAAAAATAAAAGCTAGAGAACAAGAGGCAATCTATAAACAGAAAATTAATGATTTACAGGAGGAAGGTAATGACCTCACTAAAACATATACTACATATTTAAGTGAAGCGTTAAAAAAAGAAGGTAAATTAACAAAAGCTATAAAAGAAAGAATTGATTTGGCTAAACAGGTAAGTGATATAGTTGAATCTGAACAACAACCTAGTGAAAAAGTTGCAGATTTAACTAAAAAAATGACTGAAGTTGAAGAACAATTAGCTCAACAAAGAAAGAAAAATTTCAAAAAATCTGGTGGATTTGCAAAAGGCCACACTATAAATGTACAAAAACAACTTCAAAAAGAATTAGAATTTCTACAAGTTCAGAAAGAAAAACAAGAGGCATTAAAGGATGTCACTGATATGCAAAAGATGCAAGCTGCTAAAATGTTTGGCGTTTTAGAAAGGGTGACAAATTTTGTTAAAAGGATACCAGGTGGAGGTATGTTCCTTGAAGCTATAGGTTTTGGTGAAAAAAATATGAAACAAATTAAAAAAAATATGGTTCAAGTCGCTGCGGGAAATATGAAATTTAGAGATGCTTTTACAAAAGGTATGGGTGGTAAAGGTCCTGGAATGGCTTTTCTTAAAGCTCTTGGAGTTGCAGCTATATCTGCCTTAGCAATATATGGAACACTTAAAATGATATTTAATGTGTCTAAAAAAATTGCTGCTCTTCAAGATAAACTTGGAGAATCTTTTGGTGTTGCGGGTGTTCAATCAGAAACACTTAATAAAAATATGTTTGATATGAATATAGCTGCTGTTAAACTTGGATATGGTATGGGTGACATAGTTACTGCTACATCTTCTTTAGCAGATAATTTTGGAATAGGATTTAACGAGGCTTCTAAAATGTCTGCACAAGTTTTAGATTCAGCTAGAGGTTTCGGAATATCAGTTGATGAAAGTTCTAAATTATATGGAATACTTGTAGGTATGAAAGGATTTACTGAAGGTCAAGCTAAAGATTTACTTGATTCTACTTATAGAATGGCTGAGATGAATAATGTTAATCCATCAAGTGTAATGGCAGATATGGCAAAAAGTGCTGAGACTATTGCTAAATTTGGTAGGGATAATCTAGAAAGTATTACAGAAGCAGCTGTTCAAGCTAAAAAAATGGGATTAGAACTATCAACAGTAGATGGTATAGCAGGTAGTTTATTAAATTTCCAAGAATCATTAAATGCTGAAATTGAAGCTTCGATTATGATAGGTAGACAGATAAATCTTCAAAAAGCTAGAGAGTTAGCACTTACTGGTGATTTAAGTGCTATGATGGACGAAGTAATAAACCAACTTGGTTCTGAAGAAGAATTTAACAAACTAAATACTCTTGAAAGACAGGCTTTAGCTAAAGCTTTAAACACTGATGTTGCAACTATGGAAAAATTAGTAATGGCGGAAAAAGAGGGAGTTGTTCAAGGTAAATCTTTTGCAGAAGTACTTGGTAAAGATGGATTATCTGCACTTACAACTATGACGAATGAAGTCAAGTCTTTAGGTGCTGTGTTTTTAAAACAAGTTCAACCAATAGTTACAGACTTAGTAACAAGACTTAAAGAGTGGTTAGAGGAAGGTGGAATGAAAAAATTGGAAGACATGGCTAAAAAGGTAGCTAATATTTTTATATCCATTGTTTCAAATTTAGATATTATGATGGGTGTTCTTGGAACATTCTTTGGTGCCGCTCTTGGATTTATGGTTGGTGGTCCATTTGGTGCTATACTTGGAGGAGCTATAGGTGGACTGGGTGGATTTTTTGGTACAAGGACTTTTATTGGTGATATGAGTAACCCGACAGAAGGACAATCAATCAATGTTGATTATTCAGCAATTAATGAACAGGTTTCGGGTAGAGCTTTAGGTGGACCTGTAAGTTCTAATACACCTTATATAGTTGGAGAAAAAGGACCTGAATTATTTATTCCAAATACTTCTGGTAATATTCAAGCTAACAATCAAGTTGATACTAAATCAATGAATAGTTTTAATCAAGGTGCACAAGCTATACGACAAGAAATAAGTTTATTGAGAAGAGAGATGATGACATACTTTGATACGGGTGGAACGATGTATAGACAATCAAGAGATACTAATAGAAAAATAAATGATGTGAGTCTAATAAGTTAATTTAGAGGATAAATATGGGTTTAGAAAAATTAAAAAGTATATTTAGTAATACTAATGAAAAGTATGGTTATACAAGAAGTATACATGAAGGTCCAAATAATAGGCATGTAGAAGATCACACTACTTTGGATGACCTACTAGATTTCGGACCAACTCCTATAAAACCAACTCCAAAACTTGATTCACTTAATCCAAATCCAACAAAACCAAGTCCAGATCTTGGTAGCATGGGTATAAGTCCTGAACCTGTTTTACCTACATTAGATTCTCCTGAATATTTCGATATGGTAAGAATGCCCAGTGAAAAATTATATAATACCTATTATTACGACCCAAGAAGTGATGTAAAAGTAAAAAATCCATATACAGGAACAAGATTTGATGATGGTATAGCTGGAATATTTCCTCTTCCATATTATGCTGGATTTGCAACAATTAATTCACCAAAAGGTTATTTTTCTTCTGAAACAGGAAATGATATAATTAATTCGGGTAATATAAATTCAAATGGTGGAGGTTATCCAACTAAAAAACCATTAATGGAATTATATGTGGGGTCTAAAAATAGTCCTCCTAGTAGATATTATGAAAATGGTGACATTAATTTAAGTAGAACAATAGTACAAGATAGTATTCCAAGTTATAATGATAATCTTAATATAACTCCTGGATTTTTATCACCTCAAAAAGTAAAAGATAGTAATGATATCAAAGATTTGGGTTGGCAAGCATTATATACAAATAATCATAAACCTAAAGATCCTTTTGGGGGTTATCATTATAGTAAATTTATAGATTTAGAAAAATTAAATATTAAAAATCATAGTGGAGATTGGAGAGGAGGTCTTCTAGGTGATGAACCATACATTGTAAGTAATATGCCTAGATATGAAAGTGATGGAGCGAGTGGTAGAACAATAAATATGAGTTTAGGTGGTCGTTCTGTACCTATAGTGAGAGCCTTAACAGATACGGTTAGATTATCATCATTTATAGCTTCTCCTGCAGGTGTAGCTTTTGCATTAAAACAAAATATACACACTATCGTTAATACGAATGTTGTCAAGGATAAAGAAGGAGATGGTTTAATTCGAGTTCCACAAAGATTCCAAACTGGTTATAATCCTCTTTCAACAATATTTTCAGCTGGATCTAGACTTTTAGGAATAGGAAAACCAAATCTACAGTTTACAAGAAGAGAAGGAATTGATTTGAATTTAGGTGGGGGTGGATTATCAGAAGCTATTAGAAATTGGGAACAATTCAAACCTGGCGTTACCAATCGAGGTGTAAGACCTGAAACAAAAGCTGCCGATCGTGCTGCAAGTGGAGCTGAAGCAGATGCAAGGCGTGAAGCAATAGCTGATGCTATTGCAGCTGGAGGGGGTAATAAATATGGTGTTGGTATCCCTGATGTTGATCATTCAATCAATGATACTTTTACTCAAAACGATGGTAGTTCTACAGGTGAATCGTCCCCTCAAGATGAATTAGAACAAACAATAAAACAAAAATTCGGAGCTTTTTTTGGTGGGGGCCAAATAGTACCAAAAACATCAACTGGTGATAAAATGACTTTAGCTCCAATGATTAAAGGTACTACATTGGAAGCGAGTGATTTTGGAACTGTTGGGCTTGGTCTGGATGGTTATGGAAATGTTGATCAAAATTTTTCAACTAATATAGAAGCTGAAGAAAATGGAATGCCATTTTACTTTAAAGATTTACGAGATGGTTCTTACATATTTTTTAGAGCATTTCTTGAGGGTGTTAATGAACAGTTACAACCAGAATGGAGTCCTATAGATTATATTGGAAGAAGTGAAAGTGCTTACACTTATTCAAAAACCTCAAGAACTATTTCAATGATGCTTAAAGTGTTCGCTCATACTGAAGCGGAACTAAAAGCTATATGGAGAAAAATAAATAAATTAACATCCTTAACCTATCCTGAATATGCTAGGGGTAGTGTTGGAATGAGTAAAGATAGAACAAGAATGAAACCACCATTAATAAAATTAAGATTGGGTGAGATGTATGGGAATGACCAAACTGAGGGTTTGACTGGATTTTTTCAATCTTTAACTTATGATTTTCCAAACGAGGGTCCTTGGGAAACAAAAAGAGGTATGAGAGTTCCAAAATTTATAAATATTAGTTTTACTTATACAGTTATACACTCTGAAGCTCCAAGTTTGGATATGGCTAGAGATGAAGCAACTGATGGTAGTGGTCGTAGTATTATGCACGAAGAAACATTCTATGGAATAAATAAAAAAGATGGAGTGGTGGGTACTGGAGATACTGGTGGAGTTAATTTAAATATTTAAATGGAGTTATTTTAAAATGCCTAGATATAAAAATACAAATATAAAATATATAGAATTAAATAGTAAAAGAAAAGCATTTAATACTACACTTTATGTATCTGTTCCAGAAAAAGATACTGACCAATATTTCATTTCACAGGATGGTGATAGATGTGATAATTTAGCACAAGAATTTTATGGTAATGCAGAACTTTGGTGGTTTATAGCTAGAGTTAATAACTTAAAAACAAATAATATTCCTCCTGGAATATCATTGAGGATACCTGCTTCTACAGATAACGCAAGAGGTCTTTAAAAATGTCTATAAATAAAAGAGTTTTTGGTTCTGATATACCCAACAATGTAAAAAAAGTTTTAGAAGCTAGACAAATACTAGCAGGAAAAGAAACCCTCCCAAATGAAGAAATAAAATCAGCTTTTAGTGATTTACTTTTTGACCCACAAGATCGAGGTCATGGATTGTACAATGCTCAATATCAAGATTTACTTGATTTTAATTTTATGGGGCAAGCGGATTTATCATCGAGAACACCATTTGTTAGGATGTGGGTTGGACTAGATCTTGTACAAACAAAAATTAAAGAAGGAGCAAAAGGTTATCAAACTTTAGAAGACTATGTTATTGATAATCCCAGTCAACTGGATGCAACAGCTGAAGAAAAACAAGTTGCATGGAATAACTTTATACTAGGTGGTCAAAAAGAATATTATCATAAAGATTCTATTGATTTTGTTAAAGTAAATGGAAAGCCAAGAATATATCAAATTGGTAATAATATCGGTAATCAAGAAGATTATTTTAATGAATTAAATACAAGTATAGATCAACCTTATAGTTCTGCAATAGAAGCGGCAACTTTACCAAGAGAGTTCGATACTAATAGAAATGAATTTTTCAGACCAACAACAGGTATAATAAATTTACAGTCCGATACATTGGGAGCTTTAGGACTTTTAAAAGAAACAAAAGTTACTTTTCAAGTTGGAAATTTTGAAGATTATGATAAAATATATAGTAGATATTTTTTAAGACCCGGTGCTAGGGTATTTGTTGATTTTGGTTGGGATACAAGTGATTTATATGATCCCCAAAATCTTTTGGATGGCATTTGTCCAGATTATAACGAAGAAATTCAAAACACACATCAAGATGATTTAGAATCTTGTTTATATGGCGAAAAAACATATCATCATGATCCTGATAATGCATCAAAAGTAATAACAAAAGGTTATGATGGGTATGTAACACGAACTAATGGTGGTTTAGAAACATTACATGGAATTGTGAGTGATTATAATGCTAGAATAAATTCAGATGGTACAGTAACTTGTGAGCTTACTATTAAATCATCTAATTCAGGATTAGCTAATCAAACCTCAAGGGAAATTGGTGAAGAGAGTAGAGCAAATAGAATAGAAACCATACTTAACACGACAGTTTTATATAATGGTTTATTTTTAAGGTTAGGTTTACATACAGCAGTTAAAAAAGGTTTAAAAGACCATTATACAACTCAGTTTCGTAAGAGTGATATGAAAGAACTTATGAATCTAAAAAAAATTGGTTTTGCTTCAAATACTTCTCGAATTAGAATAGAAGAATTAAGAAAAAGTTTGTTAAATAGAATGGGTATTATAGATGACGCTGGACATATACCCGGTCCTAGAACGGTGGATACATTTAATTTTAAAACATCATTAGCAAAAGGTTTATCGGATGATTCTATTGCTAGTGGTGTTGCAATTTCTACTATAAGAGATACAGAGGATATCTATATATCAATAGGACATTTAGAAGATTTTGTTTTAAATCCTGAATTTGGTTTTGGGACTGATACGACTAACAATCAAGACGATATCGCAAAGAAAAATTTTGAAGTTGTATTTGACTCTTCAATGAGTTGGACAAGTTATATTCCGGCTATTATAGAAAGACAAAAAGCTGTATTAGCTAATGCAGGTGGTAGAATGAGTGAAGAAAAACCATTATTTCTAATTCCTGAATGGTGGGGTACAAGTTCTCATCAAACTGCAATAACACATGACAAAATTACTGAAAAGTGGGTTGAGGATCGAGGACATTATCATGTTGATTTTGCTCACAGTCATACATTTGATGTGGATGGAATATATGGTTATGACCACCCATTATTGGATGCTTGGCAAGACGATGCTATGTTCCCATCAAACGCTGCAGCTAATGAAATGATAATATCAAGTCCTCGTTCTGATGTCTATTATAATATGGATCGTTATGTGTCAGGTTATGGTACTGGTTTAGGTGATTATGGAGCTATAGGTTCTGGACTAGATACTGGAGTCACTTGGAGGGGTTATGATGAAGAATTAGGGGATATTGATATTCTAAGAGCACACAAATTACCTCATCTTTTAGAAAGAAATGCAGATGCTCAATTTGAGGAGGATGTTAATCCCACGCCATTGTCTACAGGAGAAAGGCTACCTATGTATTGGACAGATATGCATCCTGAAGGTGGTAGTCAAGGAGTACTCCCATCACATCATCATGACTATTTAGATGATTTTATTACAAGTGCACCAAATACAGTTATTTATTCAAACACTGATTGGCATAGAGTTGCCCAATATTCAAATATAGGTAGTGGTGGTTTAGAAAGTTGTGCTTCATATTGTATGAGGTTGGGTGGCGAATGTTCATCACATGACCAGGGAATGTGTAAATATAAAGAGGGATTAGGTGGTGACGGTTCAGTCAAAGGTGTTGAAGGTGGTCAACATTTAGAAATACATAATCTTCCAGTAGCAGATGAAAGTAATCAATTTCAAATAGAATGGAACGGTGTGTTTCAAGCTATACTTGGTGATGTTGCAACAGATATGGATGCTATATTGTATGACCCCAATGCATTAAACAATAGTTTCTATCACCAATATGGTACTTTTCAAAATGGTTGGGAATACGGCACTAGCCTGGTTAATAATCAGAGAAATATACTTGAGATGTGGGGTCAGACAGATGCTGGTACTTGTGGAGCTCCTATCATTGGTACATTTGATACTCAGCTTAATAATTGGGGACATAAGTTAGATTATTGGTTAACTCAAGGCTATAATGCATATCCTGGATGGAGAAGGTATACATTTTATCAAAAGGATAGTGGTATGTGGTCGTCTCCTGATGACATATCTTATATAATGACTAATGATAATCTTGCAAAACATGATTATAGTTCAACAGACATACTTCATCCATATTGTTGTTGTACTACTTACAGTGGTGGTAAAAGAATTGGTTCTATTCTTGCTCATGTTGAAGGACCACATAAAGGGAGGTGTGCTTATCATTATAGTTATAGTCAGGATCCAGCTTATGATTATGTTAATGATAACCAGGAAAGTTGTGAAAGTTTTTGTTGGGAAATCAATAATGAACAAGTATGTGGTATGTGGTTAGAAGGTTCAGATACTGGCAATGTCCACAGTAGAAAACAATATGCTTGTAAAGATGCAGGTAGTACAACACAAGTACATGATGATAAAACTATAAGTGAAATTTGTGAATCTTGGTATGGTGAGTTACTAGACGAAGGAAATGTAATGTATGCTGTTCCTAATGGTTGTAATGGAAGAATACAAGTAGATGCTCACCAAAAAGTATATTTTACCGGATTTGATTGTAAGGTAGATGCTAGAATAACAGCTTTTAGATTTCCAGAAATGGTAGGACGAGCCACAGCGACTATAGAAGATTTTTCTTCAGGTCCCGCTCATAGAAGACAAAGTAGACATAAACATCTGTTTGGTGTACCATCTGATTACCAAACAATGTCATTCAATCTTCATGAAGATCCTGATAATCCCGACTACCAAATACCTGAAGATGGGAAAATTACACAAACGAATGTACAACTAATGGGTACACATAAACATAATTATTATGAAATACATACAGAATATGTTGTTGACCCAATACCATTAAGTAGTTATGATTCTAAAATTAGTCGGAAAATTAATCCTGATGGGAGAATGGCATTTCTTCAAGAATTTTATACTGAAGAACAAATAAAAAAGATGTCTGATTTTAACAATGAAACTTTAGAAAATCAATATGATATCGTTGATTATAAACAATCAGATATTGATCAAGCTGCTAATAGGATGCCAGTTAGAGAGTTATTTATTAAAGCTAGTTTAATAAAAGAACATTTAACATCCGAAGAAAATCTTGTACAGGGATTACAAAATATGTTTGATCAAATTAATGCAGAAAGTCATGACACTTTTAAATTTATGGTTACAAGTGCTGGTGGTGATGATACTAAATTAGCAATAACAGATTTAAACATGCCAGCTTTAAAATTATCACAAGAAAAAAGATTTAATAGATATCGTGGTCAATCAGAAGATGAGTATGATAGATTGTTTGAATTTAAAATAAGGTCAAAAAATACAATAGTTCAAAATTATGATATTAATTTTAATTTAGGATCAGGAGCTATTGGTAATATGATGGCTATAAGGGGTATGAGTGCTGGTGACCAAACAATACCAATTGGATCAATATTAGATCAAACTTTAGCATTAGAAGCTATTGAATCTTTTGAAGAAATTCAGGGAGATTCGGATATACTTGGTAAAACAGATGCATTTAATGTAAAATATTTGCCAAGTTTTGGTGATAATCAATTTTCACAAATTCATAGTAGAGTAAAAGATACATTTTATATAGATCGTGGTTTTACGAGAGTTGGGTCTCTATTAGCAGATGAAGTTAGATTTGGAAAAGATGATCAGTGGAGTAAAGTTAACACTGGAGATGCTCAAGATTTAAATGATATACTAACTGCATCAGAAGATGAACTAAGACATAATGCTGGAACATATCTTAGTCCAAATGTAATGAAATGGAAGAATCAACCTAGTGCAACACAAGGTAGTACTGAAGATGCTGAAGCTGTTGTATGGATGTCCTCAGAAAAAACTATATGGCAAGATCCAGAGTCAGAAGGCTTTGGAGATTACAAACAGGCATTTTCAAAAATAGATAAAGGACAACTTAGATATGGAAAATATTTGCCACAAAATGAAGAGGAAAAACATTATAATTCATTATATAATAGAGCTAATGAAAGACTAAATGGTTTTGTAACTATTGGTGATCTTAGTGATTATTATTTGGCTTCTGTGATGGAAAATTATAATATGGACAAAGATTCATTATTACCTTTGACATTAAATGTAACAATATATGGAATATCTTCATTACTTCCTGGAGATATATTTAAGGTAGATTATTTACCTGAAAGATATAAAAATAATGTATATTTTCAAGTTATGAGAATATCACACTCAGTTGATAAGGGTGGTTGGAAAACTACTTTAGAAACACAATGGAGACTAAGAGCTGAGGCAAAGAAAGAAGCTTCTATATATAAAACAAGTGAACTTGTCATAGATCCTTCTGTTTTAGAATCAAGTGGTTTACCAACTAGATTGACAATGGGTATGCACAATATAACAAGATTACCATATATTGATGCATGGACAGATACTCCATCTCAATTAATTGCAACAAGACAATCAGATCAATTTTCAGATAGTAAAGAGAACCCCTCTGCTGCATATATTTATAGCACCGCCGCCACGGAGCAACATCAGTCACTGAATTTAATGAAAAGAGGTCCTATACAACTTGAAAATGTATATAAATTTAAATGGAAAAGATGGGATGGTCAACCTGAAAGTGAATATTATGCTGGTGTTATTCCATGGCTTTTTCCAACTATAGTAGTTGGTTTCTGGCATGGTTTGGTAGATCAATGGTATGGTGGTGACAGCCTAACAAAATCTACTTTACAAATGAATAAATCACCTGGCCTTTGGAGTGATAATGCCAATTGGGGTGCTGGATTTGAAGATGCATTTATTGAGATTGGTAATATGTGGGATGAGGCTTAT